>Ga0210388_10000245_pt1 | contig 48419 bp, 63 predicted proteins | sample IncBWC19OmetaG_FD_155485 | JGI IMG/M metagenome (GOLD analysis project Ga0210388, IMG submission 155485) | Forest soil microbial communities from Barre Woods Harvard Forest LTER site, Petersham, Massachusetts, United States - Inc-BW-C-19-O ...
CCCCATTGTCGAAGCAGTCAATTCGGGCGCATTCAATATTTCGCAGACCTCGCTCGCTGACGGAATCGCTACTTACTCGTGGACGCTCACTTCTGGTGTGGCGCCGGCGGCAGGCGATCTTGTTACGGTCACCAATACCCTTAATGCAAATGGAATTTTGAACGTCGCCGATGCTCTGATCGCGACCGCAACCGGAGTTTCTAGCGGGACATTCACCATCTCCGGATTCGCCGCAAGTCTGAGTTATCCAACGGCGGTCGAAGAGGGGCAAGCGACCACGGCGGGAACCGAGTTCATCATCGACCCCGGTGCGCCGAATGTAGGTTCAACGACCGTCAATCCGATCTATGGCAACGGAACCGGTGGAACGCTGACCGTCGTAGGAACTCCCTCGGGCGGGACACTCCCCATCGGAGCGGGAACGCGGCAGGGCGTCGTCATCTTCATTACGCGCAATGGACTCTATACGGCTCCATCGCCTCCAATCACGTTTACGGTTGCCCAGGGTGCGAATTACATCATCTGCGGCAATATTCCGCTCGGGCCTCCGAACGTGATCGCGCGGCTGATTGCTTTGACCGAGGCGGGGCAGAACGGTGTGCCGGGAGCAAACTTCTACACGACAACGGTGCCTAGCATTTTCACGGTCGGAGGCGTTCAATACACTTCGAGTTCGTTTCTGATTCCCGACAATCAGACCACATCGGCCAAATTCACGTTCTCGGACGCGGTTCTGTTGCAATCGGATGCCATCGATATTCCCGGAAACAATCTGTTCAACCTGATCCAGATTGGCAATCCTGCAGTGGTCCTTCAGTACGCTGAGCGGACGTTCTACATCGGCTCCGAGAACAAGGTCCAGAACTTCAACAACACAAGCATGGACGGCGGGTACCTTCAACCGACTGGCGGCGCTCCTGCAGTCCCGCTTGGCTGGAATATCGATTCGGCCTATTCGTTCCCGTTCGGTACTTCATTCACGATCGCCACTTTTTCGATTACAGGCGGAATCGTGACGTTTACCTGCCCGAATACTTTGTCTCCCGGCCTTAACGTCATCGTCAACGGCCTCAGCATTGGGACATATTTGAACGGTGTCCTGCTGAACGTCCAGACAGCCAGTGGGGGCCAGTTTACCGCGGCTTTCGTTCATGCCGACGTGCCGCTGACGACAGACTCAGGAACGGTGCGCTCCGTAAGTCAGACGCTTCAGTTGCGTCCTGCTCCCAGTCCGCAATTTGGAAACTCGCTCTATGTGGTGAATCAGACAGCATCCGCACAGGCAGTGATCGGCATGATCACGCAATCGGCGTTCGAGGATGCCTACAACGCGCCGATCTTAAACCCGGTAGGTGTGCCGGTTCCTTATTCAGTCCGCATCGTCTGCCGGACGCCCTCGAGCGCTACGGTGGGCAGCATCACGGTTGATTTGGTGGACTCGAATCAAGGCCTTTACGGACACGTGTACGCTACTTTTACTTTGGCTCTGTCTTCGATCACGAACCAGATGGCGACCTATACCGGCGTGCTGGTTCCCGAGCCCGGTCTGGCTACGATCACGCCGGGGCTCTTGCTTCGCGTTTACGGCACCGAAATCCAGCCGCTCGGCGATTACGAAATCAAGAGCGTCGATCTTTATCCAACGAACGAACCTGTTCTAACCAATACAGTGCTGGTCAGCTATGCAGGCGAGCCGGAGCAGGTAGACGGCGTAACGGGCCAACTCACGCTTTCCTCGCAGAATCAGGATCCCGTCTATGGGGCAACGATCATCCACGATCAGTTGTGTTTCAAGAAGCGCAACTCCATCATCGAATGCGAAGACGCAGCCAATTACGAGCCTTCAGAGTGGACGACGCGCGAGGTTTCGCAGCGGGTCGGAACCTGCGGGCCGAATGCTTTTGCGCAGGGCGATGAGTGGGATTTGTCTTTGCATGAGACGGGTTTCTATGTCTACCAGGGCGGCGCGCCGATGGTTATTTCCCGAGAATTGCAGGGATTTGCCTCCGGAGACGAGTTCTGGGATTCGATCAACTGGAACGCCAAGCAAACGTTCTGGCTGGCAAACGACTTGCGCGCGCGTCGGTTCTATGCCGGGGTTGCGATGCCGACGCCGAACCCCTGGCTACCCAATGCGCCAACATCGAACCCGGCGCAGCCGAACGTGATTCTGATGTGCAATTACGACGGCTGTCCGACGGCAGGCGAACTCGAAGCAGGAGCGCCGGTTCACGTCACCATGTTTGGATCGATCAAGGCTCTCGACATGCGGCGCAAATGGTCGGTCTGGCAGATCGTTTCGCCTTATGCCGGGATCGTTCTCGACGGAACAGAGGGAATTGAAACGCTTTACATCTGCAACGGGACCGGAACCGGGAAGATCTACCGCCTCATCGCTTCCGACATTCAGATGACCGATGATGGAACTCCGATCGCACCGCTCTACATCACTTCCGGGCAGCCGGACAAAGAGAAAGCGCAAGCTTTGGGAATTGGACTGGGGCAGAAGTATGCGGCAAGCTGGATGGCGAACATGCAAGGATCTTCGGTTCCGAACGGCCTAAGAATCCGGCACTACCAGAACACGCTTGCCGATCAATACCCCGTGCCGGCTCGCTATGTGCCGCCGCTCGCGCCGACTATGCAGAACAACATTGAATGGAAAGCTGAAGTTCGAGGACAGCGGTTCTTTACCGAATTTTCGATGAACCAGAACGGTAATCCGGTTGCAGGCTATTTCGAGCTTGGCGAGCTGATGTGCGAGATGCAGGCACATCAATGGGGCGCTTTCCGTGGGGTTTCGCAATGACGCAGCGCGCAGACCTTATCGGCGGCCGGGAACTGGTACAGGTCAGAAACGAGAATCCTTCGCTTGGAAACCTGATTCGGCGCGTCATCGCGGCAGTTGAGCGTATGGCGCAGAATACCGGTGTTTCGGCGGTAGGGCAGGCCGCGCCGCCTCCGACAGTGGGAGCGGTGCAGGTCAAAGCTGCGGGCGGGATTGCTCATGTGACGGTTTCAGACAGCGCGCAAGTTTCAAAGCCTGTCGAATATTTCATTGAACACGACACAGACCCCAATTTCCCAGCTCCTCACGTTGTCCATTTAGTCAGTTCTCGCGGCGCTTTCCTGAATCTGCCTGCCAAGAACGATGCAGGAGCCTCGCAAAACTGGTATTTTCGCGCTTATTCGCAATATCCGGGTTCGCAGCCATCGAAGCCGGTCTACTTTGGCGGTCTTTCGCCTACGGCGGTGTCTGTCGGGGGAGCAGTACAACTGACGCCGCTTTCTTCTACCGGAAGTGGTACAGCCTCTCCTCTCGGCGGTCAGGGAGGATGGGGCCGCGGCAAAGTTCCCACCAGACCTGCGCCGGCGCCGAAGCGGAGCGTGACGGGATGAATGTGCGCGAATACAGACCGGAAGATGCTATCGAGGTTGGCGAGATTCACGCTGCGATGGGGTTGGACTACAAGATGCTGGAACTCGCTAATCCGCTGGTCGTGGCGAAGGTGGTTTGCGAGGATCAGGGCCGCATCGTGGGAGCGACTGCGTTGAAAATCGAGGCAGAAACCTATCTGTGGGTACGCCCCGATGCGAGTCCGGCGGTGAAGTGGGATGCCATTCGGCTGATGCAGGCGAATATCGCGCGACAGGCATTCCGATTGGGGATCGAGCAGATGGTTGCGTATGTTCCGCGATGTGTTGAGCGATTCTTTTCAAAACGTTTGCTAAGATTAGGCTGGAATCCCAGTAGAGACGGCTGGCGTGCCTGGTCCTTCGAGGTGAAGCGATGAGGGCAGCGCAGCAGCAGGCAACGAACGCAGCCAATACAGCCGGATCAACGGCGGCTGGCTATGGCACCGGCGCAGAAGACATCTCTTCGACGCTTACGCCCTTCCTTACCCGAGAATTGAATAGTCCCGCAGGCATTTCGCAGCAGGATCAGACGGCCATGCTCTCGGCTTCGCAGGGCGGTGCCGGAGGAATAGCCGGAGGGTTGGCAACGCGCGGCGATGAGCGGGCAGCGGCTACCGGGAACGGTTCGGGATTCGGGTCTTCGCTCGATGACATCGCGCGGCAGCGCGAACAGGCCGCAGCGCGCGGCTCAGAGTCAATTGCAGGCGAGAACACCCAGGCGAAATTAAACCAGCAGCAAGAGGGTGCAACGGGACTTCGCGGCATGTACGGAACCGACGTAAACGCGCAATTGGGAGCGATGGGAGTCAGAAACAACGCCATCAATAGCGAAGTGAATGCTGGCTCTCATGGCTGGTTCCAGAATATGACGAACCTGATTGCTTCAATCCGTGGCGGCGGTCAAGGTCCGGGCGCATCTCCTCCAGGCGGCGGTGGATCGCCTGACGATGGCTCGATGGACTTTCAGGGCGCACAAGATCCCGATGAACTGGCAATGATGGGGGGCGGATGAGCACAGCACCTCTCAATTACGTGCGCCCGCAGCAGGGCCCAAACGAGCTTGATTATCTCGGCACGCAGGCTCCCGATGGCTCGACTCCGCAACCGTTGCAGCCTATTCGCCCGGTTCCGCAGCCGAGTTATCAGCCGAATCCCCTGCGTCAGCGCGAGATTCAATCGCTGCAAAATTCTCTGTATTCGCAGGAAAACAAGCCGAAGCCTACCGGGTTCTGGCCGAAAGCAGAGAACGTCCTGCGGAATGTCGGATCGATCGCAGGCGGTCTGATTCTCGGTAATGACAAACTCGCAGGCATTCCCGGCACGACGCAGCACGAGGCCGCGCAGCACAATGCGACTCTGGGCGAACTAGGCACGCTTGAGAAGCAGGAAGAGGGTTCTCAGAACGATTTCGCCACGAATCAGTTGAAAGGTGCGCAGGCGGGGAAGGCTGCCGAAGAAACGCAGGAAATGCCCGGCGCAGAGCAGGCCAAGGAAAAACTGGAGGGCGCGGAAGCTGAGAAGGCTGGACGCCCTGATCTTGCGCAGGCTTACGCTACGGCGGTAACGGCAGCTTTGAATAAAGGCGGCGACCCTTCGACGGATCCAGTCGTACAGCATCTCGCCGATGCGATTACAGCTATTCAGAAGCAACCAGCAGACGCAACACCGATCGTGAAGCCTATCGAGCGCGGCGGCAAACCGCATGAAGTGATGTACGACAAGAAGGGCAACGAGATTAAGGATTTGGGCGAGAGTGGCGAAAAACCTCCAGCACTCAGCCTGAATCTTGGCCGCGAAGAGAAGAATGATCTTATCAAGGCGTATCAGCCGACGCTTGATTCCGCTGAGCGCATGAATGTGATGACAGAGAGCTACGAGAAAGCCATCAAGGACCATGATCAGCAGGCCATGCTGAACTTGCTTGCCAATCACCTCGGTATGACGATGGGGCTGCAAAAGGGCGCACGGCTGACCAAGGACATCATCAATGAGGCCAAACAATCTCAGCCATGGCTGCAGGGTATTGAATCGAAATTCGACAAGGACGGCTACCTCGCAGGCGTAACGCTCTCGCCTAACCAGATGCGGCAGATGGTCGCGCTTGGGCAGGAACGCTACGCCGAGGATGCCAAGAAATCGCGATCAACGGCTCAATATCTCGGCGCAAAAGATGACGGGCCTGAACGGACACCGGGTAAGGCTACGATCAATTACTACCTCGCAAAAACTGGCGGCGATGCCACAAAAGCAAAACAGTTGGCCCTCGAAGACGGATGGACGGTGAAATAAATGCCTGATCCCTGGGAGGAAGCAGCGAAGAATTTCAAAGGCGCACCCAAAGAGGGTAATGCGCCTGCTGCTACTTCTGCGTCCAATGATGACTGGAAAGTGTGGCAGCAACCGGGCGCCACGGAAGCGAGTAAGCCTTCCAGGCTGGAAACGATCCGAAAGGGCATCGATAAAGCATCAGAAACAGAACCTATCGCTGGGATCAAATCAGCCGCAAATGATCTTGGTGCCGGAACCACAAGAGTTATGCTAAATCCGTTTGCGCATCCACTTCAAACCCTGAAAGGTGTTGCGAACAGCATGGGTGCAGCGATGGGCAATCCGGATGCGATTAATAACGTTGCGCGTTCTGGTGCGGACTTTGTGAATCAATTCAGGCAGAATCCGGGTGGCGAGTCTGTGGCCGCTGTTCCTCAAGCGGTGATGGCCGCAGCGGGGGGTGGCGAGGCCGAGGCTATTCCCGAAGCTACAGGCGAGAGTGCCTTGCAGCGGATGAATCTCCGTCCTGCACCCTCTGAATCAATTGTGCCGCCCTCGGAGATGGCTGCGCGGAAATTGAGCCAAGCCGTACTTCCGGCCACAAAGGATGCAAGCGGATTCATCAAAGCTGCCGACAAAGAAGTTCCGAACGTGCTTGATTACGCGCGCCAGCAGGGAAACCCGCTTAAAACGCAGCTAGAGTTTTCCAAGGCGGCAGGCGGTCATGCGCAAAATGTGCGGGATTTCTATGAGAATCAGGTACTCGGGCCGAATGACAGGCTGGTAGAAACCACAGGAACGGGATTTGGGCAGCAAACCGGAGAAGGGCCTAAAACCTACGCGAAACTGTCCGAAATCGACAAGCGTATTACCTCGATCAACAAGCAACTTGATGCGCCGACTCTGAATACCGATGATGCGCGCCGCGCCCTCGCCACGAAAGAAGGGCTACAGAATGAGGCGAGCAGTTTACGGCCAATTCTTCACCAGCATCTCGGCGAAGCTACCGGGCTGGCTCCCGATGCGATTGAGAATCTTCGTCAGCGTGTCGGGCGCAGTTATGAACTCGCCAACGATACCGACGCAGCGGTAACGCAACGGATGCAGGGAGAGGGGCGCTCCCGGCTCGGGGAACTGCCACTTTCTAAGCTTCCGGCGAGGTTGCTCGAGACTCTGCGCGGGGGACCCACTGCCATTGCCGATAGAGGGTTTCAGCGCGCCATCAAGGATTATCCGGGGCAGCCAGAACCATTGCCGACAATAAACCCGCAAGGCCGTGCTGATCAATTTGTGCAAGCGCAAAGGGAACAAGATTTACTCGCACCGGCCCGCAGCGCGCAGAACGCAGCGAGAACGCTCAGGAAATAGGAGAACCACGATGCCAAGCTACAACAAATCGCCTTTCGCAGCACAGCCGCAGAAGCTTATTCCCGGCCAGCCCGCTTATGTCTTCGGCTCATGGAACTCTGATATTCCGCCGACAAAAGGCGTGGTCAATAATGTGGCGCTCACGACAAACGTGGCGACGGTCACGGTGCTGATCAATGAAGGCAACATTCCCGCAGTCGGCTCGCTGATCACGATTCAAGGCACGGCTTCAACCTCGGGCCTGTTCAACGTGACCAATGCAACGATTACGGCCGTGAGCATCACTGCATCAACCGGCGCGGGCACTATCACGTTCGCCCTGACTCATGCCAATGTCGTCAGCGCGGCCGACGGGGGCACATTCATCATCCCGACGCCGGAAGTAGGCGAGACGCTGGCAAATGGCGCATCCTTGGCGGTTGGCGTGCCCTACGCGACGCCGTTCACGACGGAGAGCACTACTCAGTCCGTCACCGCGCTCGTGAGCTTCCCGAGCCTGCCAACTACGGCAACGGTGGTGCTCCAGGGCGCGATTCAGAACATTGATTCCGAATACCAGACGATTGCCACGGTGGGAACCGTAATCGGGGGCGCGGCTTCGGTCACGTCGGCTGGCTTCATCGGCAAGTGGAATTTCTACCGCCTGCTGGCTTCATCGGTAACCGGTGGAACGAGCCCGACCATTGTAGGCAAGATTCTCATTTAGGGGGAGCGATGCGGCGTTATCTTGGGTTTCTCGTCCTGCTCATGGCGCCGCTGGCGTTCTCGCAGAGTTATTACCGGATGCCGCTCCAGTTGCAGAATCCTCAAGGGCAGGCTATCTCGGGCGCCAAAGTCTACATCCTCACGCAGCCAGCCAATACCTCTTCGTTTACCCCGCTGGCTACGCTCTACTCAAACGGTACTGGCGCCGCTTCTCCCTTGAACTGTGGTCCCGTCAACGGCTCCAATCAGATTGCAAATCCTGTCATCACGAACGGTCATGGCGAAGGTTGCGCTTACGTGATGGGAGCCGGAAACCTTTATACCGTCTGCTATGTGTCGCCCTATACAGGAACGCAATGCTACCCGGATCAATCGCCTGTGGGCGGGGCTACGGGCGTGCTGGCACCGTCTGCGCCTTCAACCTCGGTGCAGGCGGCTAACTCAACAGTCACAGCCTTAGTAAGCGATCCCAATATCACGCTGGACACCACGACTCACACGCTCAAAGCCCAGAACGAGATAGGAAACAACAACAGCACTGTCTACGTCATGGCTTCGCCGTACAACGCCGCGTGCGATGGCGCAACAGATGACAGCGGCCCTATCCAGGCTGCGATTACGGCTGCGGGAAACCAGGGGACTGTCGAATTTCCTCCAAACAAGGTTTGCGCCGCTCATGGCCTTACTACATCGCCGCTCACGCAACTTGATCTGCATGGCTCAACCCTACAGCTAAATCTTGCGGGCGGCACGATCCTGACCGTTCCGCAATCAACCGGCACGGTGCCCAATTCTAAGCTAGGCCCTTCTCTGCGCAATGGTTCATTCAATTGCAATAGTCTGACTGGTTCAACGGTTGGAATCTACGTCTCGAGTGCGTCCTTCTACGTGGCGAACGTGAGAGCTTATGGCTGCGCCACAGGCTTGGAGCTTTATGAAGGCCAGTACGGGGAGTACCACAGCGTCAACCTGTTCAGCAACACGGTTGGGCTTAAACTCTATTCTGATCCCACAAATGGCGGCGGCCTCGATAACAGTTTCTACGATGCTTTTATCGGGTATAACCAGGTCGGTGTGATCGCGTGGGCAAATTCGTCATTTCCGTTGAATGACAACAATTTCTACAAGCTGCGCATGAGCGTCAATTCGGTTGCGGGCTTTGCGCTAATCGGGAATCCTGCTGACCCGAGTTTGGCAGGAGTGAACGTCTACGGCGGGTATGGAGAAGGTGATTCATCTGGTTCCCCGAGCAACATCGTAATCGATGGAAACACCATCAAACCGGCAACATTCTACGCTTCGTATGGGACCATCAACGCCAATAATTTCGGCTCCGATTCGACTCCGCAATATCTCTATCGCCTCGAGAACAGCTCCTCGCTGATCCTCTTCAATGGCGGTGGTTATGGAAACACTACTGGCTACTACGTCTCCGCTGATCCCACGAGCAACGTCTACATGGATGGGCCTGTGGGTGGCGATGGTGTCTATCAGAATGTGGCGACGTGGCCCTCTAATATTCTGTTCAATTACGCCATGATGACGGGTTCCCCGATCTCCACGGTGGATCCTTCGACCGTTAACGCTTATACGGGAAATCCGTTTACGATCGGCTTCGCTTTGGTGTCTGGCGGCATCACGACATCCACGGTTACCGACCCTCAGTTTGGCAGCGTCTCGCAGGCTATATTCGCCCCCACACCGGGAAATGTCAGCGCCAACCGGGTCACTCTCGGGAGCAGCGGTTCGGGCGTGTTCCCGACCGTCCCGACCACCGTTGCGTCCACATATCTGGTCAGCGTGATGGTGAAAGCTTCGGTGAATTGCTCTTTCACGGTGCGCGCGGAATCAACTGCGTCCACGCCATATTTCTCAATCTCGCCAAACTTGGTTGCAGGTCAATGGACGAGAATCGTGCTCGCTCAGATCAGTGTTGCTTCGGGAGTGCAGATCAATATTGGCGCATTCCCGAATGATTCAACCGGTCCGACTGTCCAGTTTGCCAATCTTGAAATGATCGCGTTGCCAGCCCAGGCACCGGCAACGATTCAGGCCGTTGCTCATGTGTTGCGGGATGGGGCGGTTGGGCCGAATGGATTTAAGCCTTTTATTACCTCTCTGACCACCATAGGCAGCAGCGGTCCGGCAACCGTGACCGCTGGCGTTCTGAATATTCCGCAATACACAGGTGGGACCGGCAGCGGTACCGTATCCAACTGCTCAACGCAATACGCCTTTTTCTACGCCGCAGTTACAGGCACGACAGCAACCTGCGATGGCAACCTGACTGACAATGGCACGCAATTTGTATTTGCGCTCCCCCTCAGCATCAGCGGCACAGGAGCCAGCCAGATTGCATTCACTTACAACGCCACTCCACTGGTACCCGGCAGCAGCACGACAGCCGTGGTGGGTGCGAACTCTTCCGGCCAAGGCGTGTTGAGCGAAGCAGGCGCGGCAGCGGGAAGAATCTGCACCGCAACTAATGGCGTGTGTCCGGGTGGGAGTGGAAGCATCAATCCCGGCTACTGCACAACTTCTGTCGGCAATCAGCTTTGCGTTACCGATTCAACCTACAACGCTTCAGGCAGCGGGGCGACAACAACAACCGTTTCCGGAACGTGGACCGCTGGCACATCAGGATCAGTAGCATCGTGCTCGACTTTCAGCAGCGCGAATCAGGGTGTCTACATCGCGGGGGCAGGCGCGGCAGGCGCGGCGTACATCGGCGCAGTCGTTTCCTGCACCGGCACGACCATGACGGTCACCCCGGCGACGAGCACAACTGTTTCATCGAGCAATGTTGTGCAGCATGACGAAACAGCGGCATTTCAGTCCGCGCTCAATTACTTCGGCACCAACGTGGCGGGCGGAAATATCTGGGTCAACGATGGAATCTATCTCGTCAATGGTCCTCTTCAAGACACCGGCCATGCCAACGCGAACGGCAAACTGCTGGTCCCGTCGATTGAGTATGGACTCTCCTCGCCTGTCCCGGTAAGCATCGGCATCAAGGGATTTACTCAGCCCACGCAGACCGGAATTACGCAAGGCGCAATCATTCAGACCGCAGGCACTTCAGGAAACCTCATCGGTGGTACACATGATGCGGGTGGTCCGTTCGGTATCTTCACTAATGTCTATCTGACGATGGAAAATGTGACGCTGCGCTCTTACCTGAATCCGACTATCAACATGCTGAATGCGGGCTACATCGCAGGCTTGCGTCTCAATCACGTTTGGTTTGACGCTGGACTTACCATTTCTACGCCATCGAGCGCTGTTGGTGTAGCCTTAACCGAGCCGTACACTCTAAACAGTGCCTTCGTCCAACTGGATGATGTAACTACCATCGGCTATGGAACCGGCATCATATTCGGTGAACATTCAGTGAGTCACTCACTTTATGCCGCAAACGAATTCAATTGCTATGTATTCGATGTAGGTGCTAATGGCCTCGGTGGAACTACCAACTCTGTCAACGTGGGTTACCTATGGGCGCAGAGTTGTACAAATCAAATAGTCGGTCCGTCTTCGTCTCAGCCGACCACCGTTAACATTCAAAACGCGGACATAGAATCGGCTACTAGCCATGGAGTGAATGACCCGAATAACTTGTTGCGCGGAACGATCAATTACCACGTTCCTGGATCATCGGGTCCAGTCAGTACTGTTGGAGCAACCGGCGTTTGCCTCTTCAATCTGGATTTTCCGAATAACAGCATTGGCTGTCCGGGCGGAGCAGTACAGGGGACTTCCTTCACTACCGAACCGAGCGCACCGTGGGCGATCACGAATTTCCAAGCCTCGGGTGCCGCCAACATGGGGGTCCAAAGCGGATCAGGCACATGGGCATTCCTTACAGCCAGCAGTGCCGGGAACCCCGGATTCATATGGGATAGCTCGCATAGCTTTTCGCTTGCGACCTCGACAGCTACGAGTGGGGCAGGGTTTAACCCGCTCTTTGTATTGCAAGCCAGTGGGGTTTTTAGCTTTGCATCCCTCGCTGGAACTGGAAACCGGTATCTTCAAGCAGACGCGAGCGGCAATGTCACGGCAACCGGAGCCGTTACGCTTTCTGGGACAACTAGTAGCATTGGCGGCGGCGCGTTGCTGGTTAACGCTTGTGCGACTGGTACTGCAACCATCACTGGGATATCGAGCGCGATGGTGATTCAAGTCACCCCAGTTTCAGATCCGAATGGTTCTACGGCGCAGAATTACGACTGGTACGGATACATGAGCGCTGCAAATACAGTGACGGTCAAAGTCTGTGCTTTGGTTGCAGGGACGCCAACAGCCACAACATACAACGTGAGGGCGATACCATGAGATTAAGCCTAAAAGTACTCTTTCTTGCCGCGCTGACAGTCTGGGCGTTTATACCGCTGACTGTCGCGGCGCAGTACAACCCTCCCCAGGTTGCGGCAACACAGTTCAATCAGGGCAATTCTCTGCCTACCGCCTGCAGTGCCATGCAGGTCTACGGACTCATTAGCGGAACAAGTGGATCGCCCTACTACTGTTCTGCGCCAAACACATGGACTGCGTTCGGCGGCGGAGTTGGAGGAACAGTAACCAGCTTCAGCGCCGGAACACTATCGCCCATTTTTACGACCTCGGTAGCGACTGCAACGACAACTCCAGCACTTTCTTTTACTCTCTCAACCCAAACCGCCAACACCCTGTTCGCAGGACCAGCATCAGGCAGCGCAGCGGGACCCACTTTCCGCGCGCTCGTCTCAGCCGACATTCCCAACAACGCAGCGAATACCACAGGAACGTCGGGTGGGCTTACTGGATCCCCGGCGATCACGGTTTCTAGCTGCACGGGGTGCGGAGGCGGCAGTAGTATTCCGATTGTTTCGCCTTACACTTTTGTAGCGGAAACCACCGGAACGGCGGTGACGACTCCAGCAATTTCGGTGACGGCAGGTCAACTCCTCATTGTCAGTTGCCGCTTCGGAGTGGGGTCAACCTGTGTGTCCACAGATTCAGCGAGTGACACCTTCACCCCAATCACAGCCCAGAACATCGGTGGAGTGGGCACAGGCATCCGAATGTCCTACGCCATCGCCACCGCGACTGGATCGACGACCTTTACCTGCACGCAAGGATCATCTGGAGGTGGGCTGTCCTGCATCGCGTTCCCGATCTCAGGGATAACCGGTACATCGCCCAACACCAACAACGGCAGCACGACAACCAGTAACTCCACGGTGGTCGGACACCTCCAAAACACGGTCAGCTTCACCTTCACAACAACGGCAAGGACCATCGATATTTTCTGTGGAGCGATTGATTCAGGAGCAGACACCTTGCAGCCGGGCATTCTTGCCGGAGGATTCGGAACGATTGTCGCACTCTCATCAGCCAGCCAAGGCACTAATGCGGATCAGGGATGTGAAGTTCAGATCGTTCCCTATGCTCTACCGGGAGGGACGGCGGCAATGTTATACGGCTCTCATGCAGTTGAGTCTGCCTATTCGGTAATCGCGTGGCCCTACTAGATGAAGCAAGTCCTCTTACTGTTCGCCCTGACAATCCCTGCCTTTGCGCAGACGACGGTCAACGTAACGACCACTCCGATTCATAACGGAGTCTTGCCTATTGGCACGGTCATTGGTGGAATCGGCTGCTACAGCACGCGGCAGATTCTCAAGGACTTGAACTACTGTAATTTTGGCTATCTGAATGCCGTCGAGTATCAGACTTCGTGGTATGCAAACACCGGAGGAACGCTCAGCCCGACCAACTTTTTCAATGCGGCGAACTTTATCGGCGCTTATCCGGCGAACTTCTGGAACGGGGCTTCCTACAACCTGCTCTCGCAGAGCGGCGGCTCGATCAGTTCCGGCACCATCACAGCGCAGACGGCCAACAACGGCGGCAGCGGCGCGAACTTCACTCCGTCACCAGCATTCAGCTTCACCCCGGTCACCGGCGGGAACACAACCGTTCAGGACGTGATGCTGACTTCCTGCCGGGGCTATACGCAATGCCCTAATTCAGTCGCACCGGTCAATGCAATCCTGCCGCATATCTCCGGCACTGGGTCGGCTTCGTGGGATACGGTAAATCTTGACCCGCACTCTGCGAATAAGACTCACACGCTGCAATTGACTGCTGGAGAGCAGGTTCAATACTTTCTGGATCAGTTAACTCCTCAAGCACAGAACACCGTCACCACGACGCAGGTCAACGCACTCAATGTAAACGGAACCTACACAACAAAGTTCGATGATTGGTGCGCGAGTGGCCCTTGTGCGGCGACGTGGAGTGTCAAGAGGGGCACGACGACGCTTGCTTCTGGAACCACAACTCCAACCGGTACGTGGGCGCAGCGCAGCATTAACTGGACAGGCACAGAGAACGGCGGCCAGAACGATCAACTGACATATAACATCGGTTGCTCCACCGGTGATTGCCGCTTCGCCGACATGACGGTGATTGAAGGGTCTACCTTGGCTGGAAACACGACTCCCTTCCGCGATGACTACGTTCGTTCTCTCCAGAACCAAGGCGATAAAGTTGTCCGCTGTATGGACCCGGCGAACTGGGCTTCTGACGTTTTGAGCGCTACCCTGAATATCGGCGGCGGGATCTTCGCAACCAACAGTTCTCCGTTGAACTCGACCAACTTTACGGCTGCTCTGCCCTATGGTGCATGTCTATCGCTGGCGCAATTTCTCGGCGGCACGGCTGTCATCTCCATCGGCAAGAACACGACTGCTTCCGACGCCGCTATCTGGGCTGAGTATCTCGGCGGGACGTGCGGAACCACCGGAGGAGCGATTCGCTGCAGCCAAGCGCAGTCGGCCACTTGGAATTCCCTTTTCTCTGCAACCCATGCCATCGTCACTGAATTCGGCAACGAGCCTTGGAACACCGGAGCGGCCGGATCGATTGATTCAGGGAACGGCATCGCTTATGGAGTGTGGACAAAATCAGCACTGGCTGCGTTCAAATCCGACCCCGGATACAGTGCGACTATTGATCTGACTTCAGTGAACGGGCAGGCGATCCATCCGCAATCTGATTCAAACTTCGGCTGGGATTACGAAGTTCTGACCACGATGGGATGCACGGCGGCCAATGCAAATTGCCCAACCTACATCGAGCACGCGCCCTACATCTTCAACGAGTACAACTCGACAACCGATGTCTACACGGATGAAATGGTTGAGGGCTATAACACGTCTTCGACCTCGATCGTAGGCTGGCAGAATATGAAGAATGCGCAGTCTTATATTCATTCGACCTTCGGCATCAACACGATGATTTACGAGGTGAGTTATAGCCCGACCTCCGGCTCTGCTTCACCAACCCAGGCACAGGTCAATAACGACACAGCCTCGGTCGGAACGGGTCTGAACATCTGCGAATTTGAACTGGGCATGATTCGCGATGCCGGAATCTATGGCCCAATCAACAACTTCGCTTTTGTGGATCAGCCATATAACGTAACGGTAGCAGGCCGAGTTCAGTCCTCATGGCAGGATACGCAATATCTGGCAGCGGGACCGGGGCAGCTCGGGTCGTGGACCGATGTCTTTCGCCCCAAATACTACTGCCAGCAGATGATCAACCAGGCGATTAACGCGACTCCCAACTTGGTTTCCTGTCCTCAAACGGGAACACCAACCTTGAACTATCCTGGCGGTCAGGGCGGGCAGGTGCCGGCCAATGCTGCAGTCCCTTATGTAAATACCTTCTGCCTGACAGACGGGGCTGGGAACTTCAACGTCATCGCCTTCAACAACAACAGGAGCGCCTCCGAATCTATCACCATCACAGGCAACTCCCCCACAGGCACCGTGACGGCCACCAGCATGGGCGGGCCTACGAACCTCGTCACAGACAACAACGCGCTGACGAACATCAACAATCACGGTACCGCGGCGCCGGTAGTTGCGCCTTCGCCTGCGTCTCTTACGGGCGTGACGTATTCTCTCGGCGCTGGATCGATTAACGTCTTTTCGTTCGCTACAGGAACGCCCACCGCAGCCACGCCGACCTTCTCTGTGCAATCTGGAACGGCTCCCCAGTACCTCACTATCTCGGATTCAACGCCTGCCTCGATCATCTACTACACCACGGACGGATCAGCCCCGACGACTTCAAGCTCCCAGTATCACGTCCCGCTGCTCATCTACCCGACGCAGACCGTGAAGGCGATTGCTGCGGCGGCTGGCTACCTAAATTCCCCCCCGGGCAACACCTCGTACACCATCACCGCCCCCACTATCCGTGTGTCGTTGATGCGCAATGCCAGTTCGCAGACAGTCACCCCAACGCCCTTGGATGACCGCATGCTCCCTTCAAGTGGCGTGCGGTGGTCTGACATCTTCCCTACCAGCGGAAGCGCAGGAGTCTTCACCAATTACGACGCATGGGTAGCGGCGGCGAATGCTAATGGGTCCAAAGTCACTTTTACTGCGCAGGCTCGGCCTACATGGATGACTGGTTTGGCAGCGAACACGGATGGTCCATCTTCTGACTGGAACACGCCTACCGCCTGTGGGACTGTGGGGGGCATGGTTCTCGGTACCATCAAAGATTGTCTCTGGGTTACGTCAGACATCAAGTTCTTCATGCACGTCACTGGGCTGAGCACAGTACCGAGTTCTCCGGTCAGTTGCCCAAATCTGGATACGCTTGAAGCATCGAACGAATCGAACACCTATTCAGGATCGAGTTCCAGCGTCGGATTCAGTGGAACGCCAGCCTCTCTCGTGCAAACGATGGATGATATGGCGTGGGTCAAGGCGCAGTGGTGTACGTCGCAAACAAAGATGCTGGTCGGGTCGTTCTCTTCAGTCGTGGGTTCAAACGGAACCAGCAATCCCCAGTACGACGTTTATGCGGCTGACATTCTTTCACTCATTCCTGCCAATTACGCAGGCTATTACCAAGGCATCTCGATCCATATGTACCCAGGCAGAGACAATGTGATTCCTGTCCCCCCGCCGACATCGAACGTCAGCTATTCGGACGCTGCTTGCACCAGCGGCAACACGCCCAATAACTCCTGCTACGTTCCACCGGCAACTCAGGTAGCGCAACTCAAAAGCGTAGCGCTTCTACAAGCCGGAAACGCTTCATGGTCGGGTAACTGGCCTGTCTTCATCACCGAGGGCGGCTACAACAAGATTCTGAATCTCAACGGCGATAACACGTTTGGGGTTGCGTACATCTCCGAACTGATTCCCCTAGCCGCAGCGCAGCGTGCCTATAACCTGATGCTCTACCTCGGCAACGACACGTCGGCTGGAACTCCGTGCCCGAGCTTCACGGCAAATTGGGGCTGCTACGGCGTTTCGCCCTTCAACACGGCAACCAGCCAGTCGATCACCTGGCAGAACTCGACAACCGCAGTCGGCACCTGCACCACATCATCGATCACAGGCGGCACCATGTGGACGTGTCCGGTGACTCTGGCTTCTCTCGGCTCAGCCGCAATCGTCTGGTGCGCCGTACAGGACCCCGCAACCTGCACCACCTCAACCGCCTTCAACACGCAGCAGAATATCAACGGGACTATCTCCTCAACAGGTGGTACGCTCACCCTAAGTTCTACTGCGGAATTGGTCTATACGGTTTCAGCGCCGCCGGTTACCAATGTGACTGTGCAGGGCTTAGTGAATGCGCAAGGAAAGGTCGTTATTCAATGAGAATCAAAATCGCCTACGTCCTGTTCGTTACCGGGCTTCTGGCCCTGATCGCATCGGTTGCAGGGAATGCGCAGGCTTCCACAGTTGCTCTCCCCGGCCCTTCTCACTCCGCAATGGTGAGCTGGACAGCGCCCGCGAATTGCACGTCTACCGCGCCCTGTACGTTTCAGGTCTACCGCACCACAGGGACCGCTGCGTGTACGGTGGGGAGTCCGGGGTGGACCTTTGTCGCGACAACCTCGCCACAGGTGGGCAGCTATTCCGACAACACGGTGTCTGGCGGGGCGACGTACACTTACGCCATCTTTGTCGTGCAGCCTTCGCAACCGATGTCACCGCCTGCGTGCGGTACCGGAAGCATCCCTTTCGATGGCGCCCCTGTGCAAAATGTCGCGGTAAAGGGGCAGTAGGGATAGCGACAAGCGGCGCGGCAGTAATGGCCGAAATCCATTCAGGATGCCGCAATCTGGATTGAGGGCCTTGGAGGGAGCGGTGCCGGATGATTGGGGTAGGGACATCGCCGAAGTCCGCAGCGACCTCCGCGCGCTAAACCAGCGCGTCATCAAAGTTGAACGATGGGCCGAAGAGGATTCCCCGGAGTTTCATAGACGCATGGAAGCATTTGTCACGCGATCGGACACCATCGAAGCAGAGCGGGAACGGGTTGCGGCTCAACGGCATAAGGAAAACAGCGACAGACTGGAAACCATCAAGGTTCGCAGCGACTTGTGGAATTTGGTAATAGCTTTTTTTGGGCTGGTCTGTACAGCCTGTATGTTGTATTTAGCGGTCAGAGCAGCCAATCACGTAGAGAACGACCCAAGCAAGATATTCCATTCCGAGATTCCCAATTCGGTGTACGCTACTAACCAAGAATCCACAGTTCATGAGCATTGAGGTGACTTATGGGGAGCACCCCGACCAAGCCCAATCCGCCTACGAACCCTGACCCAAACAATCCTTCTCCGTTCCCGCCGCAGAACCCTCCTCCAACGCCTGCGATAGAAACCGATGACGAAATCGACAAGGCCGCGCAAGAGCACCAGAAGAAGGTTCCGAAGCGGTTCAAGGATACGCAGGGACACCCTGGAGCGCAATGAGCGAAGCCGTAACCGTAGCGGCCATCCACGCTGTTGAAATCATCGTGCCGTCCGGCATCAGTGCTTATGTTGCGCTCATGGTCGTGCGAGTCAAGAAAGAAGTCGGCGAAGTCAAACACGCGATGAATAGCATCCTCGACAAGCGGGTGGAAGTGGCGCACGACTTAGGGGCGGCTGAGGGTAATGCGGCGGGTATAGAGCAGGAAAGAAATCGCGGCAACGGCCATTGAATCGGTGTAACATGATGGCAAACTTATTCCTGAAGGTGCCGAATGAAAGCCTTGATAGCTGGCTTCCTCTTTGTGGTCGCAATGATTGTCACGGAGAAGAAACAATGAAAAATGACTTTTCAGAGTTCCACACGATCGCGGTAAATCAAGCCCTCAACAGCGACGCCATCAAGATTCTTAGCTGGCATGAATTGCAGTGCCTTGCGCGCCTGATTATCTGGCCGCGCCCAAAGGCAAAGGCATGAGCGCAGTCCCCCAGTACGTCTGGATTCTCGGCTATGCAACCCTGATCTTGATCCTTATCGCTTTCATGGTCATCCGCAGCGGGTTCACGCTGACCGGCTTCATTACCGCACTGAACTCCATGAGCAGCCCTATTCTGGCTGTGGTCGTTATCTGTCTTGGCTGCGTTTACTCCATCATTTCCAAGCGCTATGGCCTCGACGGGAACACGGCTGCAGGCATCGTAGGAGCCGGAATCGGACTGCTGACCGGGCAAGTTCTGGCTTCGACTCGTTCCCAGGTAACCGACGGACACCCCACCACCACACAGCAAACCACCGGGAACACGGCTGCCGCGCCAATCCCTCCGCTGCCAGTTCCCGTTCCACCCGCACCACAGGAGCATCTTTAATGAAGCGATTAGCAAAACTGACAGCCTTGGGAACTTTGTTTCTGGCTCTTGGCTGGATGGTGGGGTGCAAGACCTCAAACCCGACAACTCCAGCCCAACTCGCCCCCGGCTACAACAACGCAGCCGATCAACAGATGGGGGAGATTCTGGCCGGAGCGCACGCCTTCTACACGTCGATTCAGCAGCAGGTGGAAGCAAACCAAATGGGCATGACGCCGGAACTCAAGGCTCAGTTCAACACATTCGGAGTGAACCTGAATGCCGCCCAGAACGTGTATCTGGCCTACCACGCGGGAACAGCGACCCAGGCACAGGCTCAGACAGCCGTAAACACAGTCCAGAGCCAGCAGGCGGCGCTACCGCTGCCGGGAGCGAAACCATGAGCACGACACCAACCCCGACCACCGGCTTTAACTGGCAGGCTCTTTTGCCCGTCATCGAATTAGCAGGGAACACTATTGTCAGCATCCTTGTCCCAGGCGGTGCTGCCTTCCAGCCGCTCATCACCGGCCTTGAGAACGCCTTCAACCCTCTTATTGCATCGATCGGCACCCACCAGACGCCGCAGAACGAAATCATGATCATCTACGGAACGATCATCGGCGCGCTGACAATCGCCAAACAGCAGCCAGGACTGCCACAGGCAACATTGACCCTGATCGACAACTACATCACGGCAGCGCAGAGCGGCACAGCGGCTTATTTGCAAGCGCAGACGGGATATAACCCGGCGCTTCTCACCCCGGTGACGCCCATTGCCTGATTTAAAGATCAGATTCGTTACCGAAGCCGGTTTCGTGTCATGGGCTATTCGGGGTGTGACGTTCAGCGAGTTCTCGCATGTCGAGATCGAGCTGCCCGATGGCACATTCCTGGGCGCTCATGCAGGCACAGGCGTTCAGATCCGTCCCGCCAATTACATGAAGCCCACCTTCGAGCGCAGGTACGCAATCCCGATGGGCGAGGATGCCTACAACCGTGCGCTGTACTACGCGAAGGCTCAAATCGGCAGCGCGTACAACTACGCCGACATCACCGGACTACTCTTCCATCGCAACATCACCAAGAAAGGCCGGCTGATCTGTTCGCAATATGTTTTTGACGTGATGGAAGCAGGATCGCTCGAAGTGCTGAATGTCCTTTCGGCTTACGATTTCAGGGTGACGCCGGATATTCTGCACCTTGCGCCCATCTTCATCGGGAAGCAATATCTCCAGACGGCGGTTCCCAAATGACCATCGATCAAGCCGGCCTCGATTTCATCAAAGGCTTCGAAGGATTCTCCGCGAACGTCTACAAGGATGTGGCAGGGCACCCGACCATTGGCATTGGGCACCTCGTAGAGCCTTCAGAAGACTTCTCGGCAGGGATAACCCTCAATCAGGCAGAAACGCTGCTGTGGAGCGACCTGGAGGCTCCTGAAGCAGCATTGCAGCGGCTAGTTCCACGCTCATGCAACCAGAACCAATGGAATGCGCTGTGCTCGTTTGCCTTCAACCTCGGGGTGGGGAGCCTGGAGACGATGCTGGCGCATGGGTGGGATCAGGTGCCTACGCAAATCCTGAAATGGGACCATGCTGGCGGCAAACAAGTCCCTGGACTCACTCGCCGGCGCCAAGCTGAAGCTGCCCTGTTCCAGTCCTAGTCCAAGTGAACCGCTTTGTCTGTGCGCCCGTCGATCATAGCCATTTGATCGCTCCGTAGTTGATCGCAAGGTGCATCGTGTTATCGGCAATTATGAGTAGCCACACACAGAGCCAGTCAGGTCGCCCCGGTGGGTATCCTGTCGCTGTGCATTCACTCCACGGACGATTGCCGGGGCCAATCCAGTTTTTCGCCCATACGACATACCGAGCTAGCCGATAGCGGTCGATGAAGAAATGGGTTACAAGAATCGTCCAAAACGCCCAATTGTCCCGACACAAGAAAATGAAGGGCGTCGCGTAGAAACAGGCGTGAGTCCACGCAGGTAGGAAGCGCTTTGTCTTGTTTACCGCCATCCAATCGCTCTGCGTCACATAGTCGCCAATCAAATGCAAAATCAACTGTTCCATCGTTCTCCTTACAAGTGAACTGGCTTATCTGTGCGCCCATCAATAACCAAATCCTCAATGGCTCTCGCGTCCTCGCGTGCCTGCTGGATGTAGTTGAACGAGTTCGCCAAGCCGTCGCGTTCAGCATCGTCCAGGTGCTTCAGGATGCAGCGGGTGCGTGCCAGTAGTTCGTCGTTCATGGTTGACCCGCTGGTTTAGCCAAAGTCCGCATCTTGAATTGGTTAAGCAGGACATTGTTAAAGATGATTTCAGCATCGCGGCTACGTGCCTGTTCAATTTCTTTGTAATTGCTAGGGAGGGAACACGTGGAGACGCCGGGACACCAGTCTATTGAACCTCCGCCCTCTGCGTAAGGTATGATGTCTGGCCCCAACTCCAGTACTTCTTTCATTTCTGCGTCAGTAATAACTCTTGTCCTAATTGCTATCCATAGCTCTTTTTGGTGTTTAACTTTAGCCGCCCACTTGGCTTCATCTTCGGCAAGCTCGGCTTCCCTAGCTTTCGTGGCAGCTTCGTCTACAACCCATTTGCCGTCCTTACAAGTTTTAACCGGCGATTCAAATGAGGTGGAATCGCCAGATTGGCATTCAGGCTTCGATTGCGCCGTTTGTTTCGGGTGGGTAGATTTAGGCGCCTGGGCGCTGCATGCTGCCAAAAAGAACGACATCGCTAGAACTGCTAATCTCACTTTTCCGTCTCCTTCGCTCCCTGCAAGCTGGCCATGCGTTCCCGTAGCTGCTGAATGCGAGAGGCCAGAAGTGCGTCTACTTCGTCGCGCGAACTGTAGTTATGCCTGTGCGTGCCTGCCATCAGTTTCGGGATAGCCCTCCACTCCTCATCGCTGACCTTCGCTTCAAAGTCCTGGATCCAGAGGGATATCTGGCCGAGGGTGGTGAGTGCGCGCTTTAATTTTTCCTCTGCCTCACCCCAGAATTTAGCGCAAACTTTGTAGTACCCGTACCAAGTGTGCTTTTCAGATTGCGTAGTTACACACTTTTCTAGCGCACCGATACGGCGATTGAGAACCTTACTCTTGTCGCGCAGCCGCGCAATCTCCTCATCCTTCTGGCCGAGGGTCGCACGGAGGGTCTGGAGTTCGGATTCGGCTGAAGATTCCAGATAGGGCCTACGATAGAGAGTCAACCCCTAATCCTCCTGATGAACTCTTCCGTTGACAGGTCTCCTGTAAAATCCGGATCCGATCCGCCGAGTGATCTGAATGGCAGAACCTTCAGGTCTTCCCCGAATATTTCCAAATCCTCAGCCCGATAGAGCATTACTTGTCTAGGCTCAGAGCGCAAATTCCGAGATATTAAGCCGCGAACGCGTACTCGCCGTCCAAGCGATGCTTTTATCTTTTCCAAAATATCCAACCCGCCATATCGACAAGAGACGGCTTTCCCAAAGAGAGATTCATAAACCACAAACATTGTTCTTTGCTTCTTGGGATTCTTATTGTGGATAGAAATTGCTTCAAGCGTGCCTTCTATCGATCCGAGCGATTTATACGCTTCAGGGATGAGCTCATGCAGGTGTCTGATACCTTTGTTCACGCGAGACACGACCTTGCGCCGCTTCTTGTTGTGCATGTTCCGGGCCTTGCCACCGATGAACCTTCGCCAACAGGAACTACCGTGTATTGATTAGCTTCCGCTTCCATCATCCCTCCAGTTCTGGCTCAGGCTCGGCGCTCAAGTTCGCGAATGCGGTCCAGCAATCTTCCGTTTTCTTCGCGCTCGCCATTGAGTTCCTGAATAAGTGCTTGGAACTCGCCAAGCCGCTCTTTTTTCGACATCCGTTCCCAATCACAACAGACGGGTTCGAGTTCGTCTGGATCACCAAAGTGGGCTAGCGCTGCCTCCTTATCACTGGTCACAAAATTGCAATGAAAGCAGCGCCATTCCATTAGTCAACCTCGACGTAATCATTGGCGAGGATATCGGTTTGCGATGGAGCCCAGGGCACCAATAAACCGTCCACAGATTTGATGTAGAGGTACGGCCTTCCCATTTTGCTATTAGCGTCGGGAACCTGCATAGCTACGTACATGCCTTTGCCGTTCCATCCAGATCGTTCAAATTTTCCGCCACGCTTGGCGATTCTCAATGCCCAACCAAAATCAGTTTCTTCCATTTTCGCTCTCCATTTGCGACCCCTCCGTCGCCGGTTGTCCTCCCCCTTGTTTGCGTGGTCAGTGGCTTACCGACCGTAAAAGTATTCTGCGTGCCTCGTCTGATTTGCAGAGGCAGAGTTGAAGAGTTCCCACCAGCCGAATCGTTTTCTCATGGAAGCCGAGATGCTCTGCAAATGCCGTTGTCATGTGGCAGGAAGGATCAGGACTGCCGTTATGTATCCAGTCACTAAGGCGCGCCATTTCCGGGTTGCGCGCTCTCCACGTCATTGTGCTGGCTGCGTTCACTTGAGCAACGCCTCCACATCCTCGATTGAGCGAACTACGGCATAGCGGTGGCCGTGGCTCTCCACCTGTGCCTGGAACGATTTCTGGAGTTCCGATTGCTTGCCCTTCTCGGCCTTCACTTCAAGCCAGAGCGGTACCGTTGAATCGACCTGTATGCAGGCATTGGCTATTTCAGGGGCCTTCTTTGGCTCATAGATCAATTGCTTTCCGAGTGCATATACCCAGGAACTAATCTGCGGAAACGCCAGTACGTCAGCCATACCCGGCGTCCCGAATCTCATAAACCGTTTCTTGCCCTTGTACTCGCTGGCAACCGCACCCGTGTTCTGCCTAAAAGCCAAGATATGTCTCGCTGCCAAGTAATCGAGAATCTGTCGCTGAATCTGCGTCTCACTCATAGCTTTCCTCGAACGGGCAATCGGCTTTGAATTGCGCAAAATAAGTGCGGTCCCATGGGGCCAATCCGCGTTTTTCCGGCAGCAGATGCTTCGCGCAATCCAAGCACCACTCGCCATAGGGAATCGGTCTGCCACAGCACCCGCAATGGTCGCTATGTTTCCGAGGATCACCGCATTCACAAGCGCTCATCGCCACCCCCACACATGCAACAGCGTCATGCCCGACGATTCCAAGTCTCTATGGCAGCGTCTTGCTTGTCTTTCGATTGAGGGCTCACGGCACACCGAGCGTTGGTGCATTTAACCCAAAAAAGGAGCGGCTCATCTGGATCGGTGTATTTGAATTTCGGCTTGTTTTCTGTGCGCAGAACTGCATCGCCTCCGCAAAACGGGCACGCTTTCAATTCAACCCCTGCTTCAATCTCGATGATCATTAAACCCTCCGCAACTTCTCCGTTGCCGGTTTCATCCCCTCACCCATTTCCACATCTCTGCCAGAATCAGCAACCACAACAGCAATCCCGCCAAATCCTCACCCACAGAGCGCCACTCTTCGGGTTCGATCATCGGCAGGCGCATTAAAGCATCCTCATTTTGTGAAAGAACTCTTTGACATGAAAGCGCAGTTTGCAGTAATAACAGCGCCCGGCCATTGTCACTTTGTGCCTTCCGAGCGCAATCTGGTGCAGCCGCAATTGTTCCTCGAGCTGTTTAACATGTTTCCGGTACTCCACCTGGCTCTGGTGTTGTCCGCGAGTCTGATTACACTCCCAGCACACAGCCCGAATATTAGCCAGCTTCTTGATGCCATGCTTACTTGTCGCAATCGGAATAACGTGGTCCTTTGTGCGAAAACGCAAAGAGTCTGGATCGTTATCCATCTTTTCGCCGCACCAAAAACACTTCCATTCCTGATCGGCGCACAACTGCATCGTCACAGAATCTGCCGAAATCTGAGGGCGACCTGACGCACCATAGGAAGCGGGAGCCTGCCCGGCCAAGATGCGTTCTTTATCTTCCTTTGTCAGCACCACTCGCCTGCTGCTATTAGGCATAAAAAGCTAAATCCTCACTGGGGGCTCGCTTCGCTCGTTTCCCGAATACACTTTCCCCTATTTTCTTGCTTTTTCTTTTGTACTTAAACAGCTACGCTTGATTCCCGAGCAAAGGAAAAGCAGGGCAGCAATTCCAATGCAAACGCCGTCATCCGTCGCGTTTGGGTGCAAGGTCCACTTACGCTGGCTCCCGCAGAAGTCAGTGCCCTAACGACCAGGACCACGCGCACCGCGCACAGGGCTGCCGGATCATCTCCGAGGCTCAATCCTCGTTGATCGGATACACGAGTCGGGCGCAGTAATGCGGAGGGATCAAGGCTGTCGATTTTTCGAGAGGCTGAACCATCTTCAAAGCACTCGGCAACTCGACTATTGCATAAAGCGTCCAAATGCGCAAGAATGATTTTGCGGGGGTGTATTCCCTCGTGGTTCCATCTCAGTGCTCGGCGGCTTTGATTTGGCACCCCCGCAATCCTCATTTCGGCCACCCCGGATTCCAAACCACAACACAGTCATGCGTAGAATCAAGTTTCGGCTTTTCAGGAACGATCAGCTTATCTAGTGCTCGAATCGTTTCCTCGAAAAGTATAGGATTTGAAAGCGTACCGCCGCTTTTTATGGCCATGGCAAAAATCCTTCTCAAGTGAGCTTCTGTAATTTTGTTTGCCATCGCTCTTTCCTTTCCGGCGTTTCTGCCTCGGCAATCAGCCATCTCAATTCATTCGCCGTGAGCTCCAAAACATGCGGCCCCTTGCATACAGGGCACCAAGGCGGGGACTCTGCGGCTTCCGGCACCGTTTCCTCGGGCGCATCCCAATCGAACGCGCCCTGGCCTTCTAATCGCTTGCGCACCCCTGACCCCGCTTGCTGGTGAATCCTGCGTGGAACTACTGAGCGATTGTTTCCGCGTGTTTGCATTGCATGTGGCGCGCAAGCTGCTGAAATGTGCGGTTACAGTGAGGGCAGACACCAGCATTGACGCGCTTCTTGGTCCGCTTTAGTTCGCGTTCGATTCGGGCCTCTGCATTCTCAGCGTCGATCCGCATTGAACGCTCCATCCGGCTGCGCTGCTGTTCTGCTTCAAGTTCTTTGCGCAATTTATCAGCGGTGCTTTCACGAAATACGCGGGAATGACCATTAGGGCAATACCAATTCTGCTGATCTTTCTCGCGCTGCTCCATGTAAAACTCAGGAGCCCAGAAGACGATGCCACATTTTCCGCAGCGCATCTCTCGCATATCGAATGAAAACGCGTGTGCTGCCATCTATCCCTCCAATCCTTTCGTGTGCTCGTCCACAAGATGGTGCGGTGGGCAGAGAATCCGTGTGTTGGCAGCCGTGTCCGATCCTCCAGCGCCCCGGCTGACGATGTGCGCAAGATGTGCTCTCGTAAATACCGACCCGTAAAGAGGCAGCAGTTTCCCGCACCCCGCCCACTGACAGCGGCCTTGATCCCGTTCGTACACTTCATTGCGCAAATCCTCTAGCGCCTGCCCTGACAAGCGAATCTTGCCCGACACTTTGCCGATGCGTACTTGCGCCTTCTTGCGTGCCCTGATGGGCTTAGAGCGCTTCGGTAAGGAGGAGTAGGGGGGCAGAGGGCAGGAGTTCTTCATGCAACCGCCTCCCGTTTCTCCCAAGCAAATGCAGGCGCCTCACGAAGTAGCCAGAGATGGCGCATGTTGGCGACATTCACCACCTCAAAGCTTGGCGGGAATATCTCTACTGCCCAGCATGCCGAATAGCCGATTTGGTTCTTGATGGATTGCAATTCTTCCCACGAAATCCCGTCGCGCCACCGGCCATCCTCGCCAATCATTGTTCGGTTAACGCTCATTCTGGCCGCGCCATCTTTATGGGGAAACACTTGTACTAGAAACTGAGAGTTGCGCCATACCTCGGTGGGCATGGGTTCTGTGTGTGGCCACTGATCTTCAGGAACGCGCATAAAGAGAATTCCGTAACACTTGTTCTGCTCCCGCAAATAGTGCTGCTTGAGTCTGATTTCCTTGCTCACTAGGGCACCATCTCTTTCGCATCAATAGCTTCCATCGCGCTCTCATAGGCCTCTGACTCGCTCATCTCGGAGGCTAAAACTGCGCTCTCAATCTCTGCCCTGAACTTCGATTTGGGCGCGCCTTTTTCCGGGTACATGGCCCTGAGCTGCTTCACTTTTTCGGCAGCCTCTTCCATTGCCGACGTGGCACCCTCTTCCATCTGCTCAAAAATGGCGTCATTGCGGAAGAAGCGCTTGCGGAACATCCGAAACTCATTGGGCATCGCCAAAGCCTCTTGCCCGAATTGCTCATCGGCTGGCATGAAGCTGGCAAAGTCCCACCACTCTTTTTCGCAGCAGAGCATGTTGCAGTAGCACTGCATAACCCACTCTTCCGGGATTTCGCCGGTTTCCATCAGCATCTTGTGGCGCGGCATCTGGGGAACCTTTAGTTCTACCCCGCCGTTCTCAAGGAGCCCGTCCGGGGATGCGCCCAGGTAATTCAGCGTCGGATGCAGCACAAACCCGGTCCGCTTGACCTCTTCATCCTGCGCAAAACGAAAACTGTACTCGGCGCGCGCCATACGCTCGTAGGCTTTGCCGAGGTCCATCGCCCGGCTAACGAAATGCTCTACAGGGATGTGCGTGATCATTCCCCATGCGAGCTCGGATATGTATTCCTTGCGCTTCGAAGAGGACTCCCAGCGCTTGTCACCACGCTTCTTGGAGCCCTTCTCCACCATTTTCATGGCCGAGTGAATGCATGAAGCAGTGACTTTTCCGATTCTTGCTTCAAACCACTCGGACGAATCCTGTGTTGCGCAAATGACTCTCATCGGGCCTCCGCAAATCCGGCTTGGCACTTCTCCCAGACGTCGATCACATGCAGCGTGGCCTCGTTGTTCTTGAGCTCACGCGCCATCTTGTAGGCTTTGCGGTAGGCCTCCAGACCGTCTTCCCGTGTCGCAGAGGCTTCCATCTGCTTCACGAGCTGCTGGAGCGCATCCCCCTGCTCCGGGCTCAGCAAACCAATCTTCTCGTCCTTGTCGATCCCCACAGCGATGTTGAAGATGTCAAGCATCAGGTAACGCTTCACGCGCGAAGCTGCTGCCGCGTCGGCATCCACCTTGCTCATCTTGCTGTTAGAAGGAGTGCGGGTAATCTCGGCAAAGAACTCTTTCGACACGCCACCTTTGGAAACGATGGCCTTCATGCGCAGCCGGTCACCTTCGCCTGGCTCTTCAGAGAACGCCACAGAGAAGCCAGCCTTCGTGTAGAGCGGCCGGATGGCCTTGTCGATGTGGATGTAATCGGCCCACTTGATGCCGTTCTCGCGGTCCTGATTGGGAATGATCCGTTCAATCTGCGACTGGCAATTGTTCAAAGCTTCGTCAAATTGGAGCCGCGCCTGCCGCTCTTCGCGCTCCCAGGCAAAGCGCTCTTCAGATTGCCGAACGAGAGCCAGCTCCTTGATGACGTGGGCCATCTCAGCGCCCGGCATGCCACTTGCAAGGGCCTGCGACATCATCTCCATCACAGTGGGCTCACGCTCAATCGGCGCTTGCTCCTGCAAAACCAAACTCGCTTGCTTCATAGCCCCTCACCTCCATGTACCAGCCAAAAGTTAGAACGGGATATCAACCAAACTCTCTGCTTCGAGTTGAGGCGTTTCTGGAGCAGACAGCGCGGGAGTGTCGCCGTCAATCACATGAGAGGAGCCTGCCGTCATTACCGGATGGCAGCGCCATTCAACTTCATCGACGGTCTGTTCTGGGGTTGCAGCAATAACCCGTTCCGGCTGGGCGGCAATCAGTTTCTTGCCAACTATCACGCGCTCGCAAACAGTCTCGCGGAGAGTCCCGATTTGGAACTTGACGAACCGGCCAAAATCCAGCCGAATGTGCGCGAACGCATCAGTGTATAGCTTTTCAGCTTTACCTACGCGCGCCATGCGGCGGGTGAGGTTGGCGATCGCAATGCGCCGTTCCTCATCACCAGTGTGCAGATACCAAGCATGAAAGTTAGCTTGGACGATGTCAGTATCAGTGCCGGGTACGAACTCGAAGTCATCATTTGCTTCGACAAAGGCCAGCAATCCGCGCAGACCTTGAATTAACTCAGCATTTTTCGTGTTCATATTTGCTCCTTCAAATTGGATTCCGTGTTCAACTTCGCCAACCCCTGCGCTGCGCCCCTACACATGGACCAACGAATCCATATCACTAGTGTGGACCGGTTGCTGTGAGTTTCGGTAATGGTTTATTTTGAAGCATTTAGAACACTCTACGTCGGCGGTGAACGGCTTGCCGCAGAATGTCAGCCGATGTCCACAGTTTATGCAATTACCAACCGGTGAGTTCGGGCAGCTCACCACATCGCCGCCTTTATTCATTTCAGCCTCGCTGTGTCGATTATGTCGAGATGCCAAGCCTTGGCAGGCATTAGCGAATCGTGCGTTGCATCTATCGCACAAATACCCTGCAATCGTGTCCGTCAGGGTGGTTACTTCTTCGCCGCAGTCGTCGCACTCTGCGGGATCGCTGGTGGAGAAGCGGGTGGGGTGATTTGAGAGGATGGTGATCACGATTCCCACTTTCTTGCGCAGGCTACTGCCAGTGCTTCAATGGTGCGGGCGCAGGCGTTACATCCTCGTTTGTATTCGTCGCTTACGTTCGGCATTTCCTTCATGCCGTTGCAGGCTCTAATCGCAGTCGCAAAGGTTATGCGCTCTGCTTCCTTTATGGCGTAATCGGTAACTTTGCCTGTCACATTCATTGCATCACCATCGTCTTCTCCAACCGCGCAATCTGCTCGCGAATGGCTGCTAAAGTCTTGCGTTTGTCTGCTCTGAAACGCTCGGCTGCTTCCAGATCTTCGCGGCGCAACTCAACAACCAGGCCAGCCGCAATCATTTCCTCTTCCGCCTGATCGCGCGCAGTTCTGAGGTACTCCAGCGTCTCTGGGTGGTTAGTCATGGCTGTCCTACTTTCACAGTAAGGACGGATATAATTGCATCGCTGATGTTTGAAATTGCAGAGAGGGTAGTCTTTCCCTGCGAGTAGCATCCGGGAAGTTCTAAGCATTCGGCCACAATCCATCCGTCTTCGCCCTCCCGAAGTTGAATAGTGAATCTGCCTTCCGCGTGCCTAAAAGATTTCAGATCCGCGAGTGCTCTAAGCACATGTTTAAACAACTCAGGATTGCTGAGAGCGGTATCTCCACCCTCCAAGGCTCTGGTAAATATTCGCGTCAGGTCGTCTTCTCTCTGCGCGTCAGTAAGGGGAGGATGCCATTTCCTCATTTCGCCCCCCACATCTCAAAGCACGTCACCGCACAAGAGAACGCCACAATGAGGGTCAAGCCGATGAAGAAGCGGCGCAGGCGAAACTGCAGCTTCGTCATGGGCGGCTCTGGCGCTTCTGTAATCGTGATCCGATCCGACGCCTGGGCCAACATATGGAGGCTCGATTCGTCGTCTGTGAGCTCGCGCGAATATCTGCACAAGGGCAATGGCTCGCCCAAGTGATTGCGCTCAAACCAGCGGTAGGTGATTTTCTGTGTACTTGTCATAGCTAAATGGCTCCCGGTGTGCCAGCAGGCACTTCCCACGGCTTCAATGCTTCGGCTATACGGACGTCAAGGTCTAACTTCACCCCATGCAATCGGGCGCTCGCTAAACTGATGGCTGGAAGAGCATCGCGACACTCGATCAATAGCCGCGCCAACTGGTTACACTTTTCACATTCTGGCGTCACAGATTCCCCTTCCATCTCCGCTGCCCACAGCTTCCCTTGATGGAGATACGGACCATGCCAACGGCCAGAATCACAAACGGAATCAGGAGAACGATCTGGATCTGCGTCATGCTCATGCCCTGCCTCCGTTCACTGCCGCTATTAGCGCGTCCAAGATGTACTGATGCAACGATTTGCGGGCAGCATGGGCAGCTTCACTGAGCGTCAGCCAGAAATCGTCATTGAGTTTGATTGGAAAGGTCTTCACTTTTGATTTCTCCTGTGAGTGCGATACTTACGATGTGATCTGAAATTGCGGCCAATAGCCCGCCTTCTCTAGTTTTGCTTGAAACTGTTGAGTCGTCATCTCTTAACTCCTTATGGGGTTGATGTGTTGAAGTGCGAGTATTGCAGCTACCGCGGTCTTTTTCTGCTTCCATAAGTTTTTGGCGATGCTCAGTTAACTCTAGGATAGAGGGCATCCAACAGTGCTCTGTCACCTGAATATCGTCGTTCTCAAACATCGAGGCTATTTGTTCAGCGTCAGAGCGCCTGCAGAAGCGTATGGCATTGTTCGAGTTATCTGTCCAGCCGAACTGCCATTCAGAAGTGAGCCACATCGGGCTTCCATCCACCTTCTTTTCGATCAGCCAACCCGTCTCTCGATAAACTAAATCGTTGCATGTGGAACAGGCTAACGGATGAATACTCTGGATGTGTTCGCGTATGTTCATCAGTCCCACACATTCGCAAACGTTAGGTTTGGAAATGCTTCTTGTCGGCTAAAGGAACGACCCTCAACGTTGATCCAACCATGCTTATAGCCATGCTTTAAATCAATCTCAGCCTGCCGAGCTTCGCGATCCGACCAGTTCATTTCAAGCCACTCGCCAAACGTAAAGGCTAATGTTTCAGCATCATAAGCTTCGAACCGGTTTGCCATCTCTTGAACTGTCATACTCAGAACTCCTTGTTTACATACACATCATCCCATGCATGCAAACGGTTGTCAATGGTTATTTACGATTATGATGTAACTCCTTTTGTGATATGCGGGCAAACTGGCGCTCCAGACGAGGATTCGCGCATCTGAGTCAGCAGCAGGAGCGTGCAACCGTGTCGATTCTTCCGTTGATCCTGAGAATCTTTGCCCTGGTATTGTTCGTGATCGCGGCCGTGTGGAACCCAGCGGCGCCGAATCCGTGGTTTAGCCGGCTGGTCGCTGCAGGACTCGCGTGCTGGGTCGCAAGCGAGATATTTCCAGCACACTCAATCTAATTTCGTTTTCCGCTATACCCCAGCCTGTCCGCACCCTCAGCGAACGCGCCTCGAGCCTCTGGCGGGGTCATTTTGACGAGGTTTACGTAATTCTGCCCAATCTTGTGGCCGCACTCAGACAACCACAAGATGTAGGGGCTTGCACCCTCGTGCTACCCTATTCCACATCAAGCAAACGCGACCCACAGAACCAACCCGTGCTATGCTTTGGAGCATCAATGGCTCACGAGTGCAAACCCGCAAACCAATCCGCCTCAGGCTCATCGTCCACGTCCAGCGCAACGGACTCAGGAGCGAGCGCGTGTTCATCAAGCCTGAGCGATGCGGATCGCGACTTTCTGGTGCGAGCGGGAGCATTCTCCAAGCACAGCCCAGCCGAACTTGAGGCCGCTTATCGGCAAATGAAAGCCGGCGCGATTGATTATCTTCGCCGCGAGCGTCGGAGCGCCTGATGCCTGCCGCGATTGACTGGACGCCGGAACTGGAAACAAGCGTTCTCAACGCAATCGAATCTGGCGATACTTTACGCCAAGCTGCTGAAAAACAAGGTATTTCTGCCTCTGCGATTATTCGGCATGTGCAAGCAAATAAAGACTTTGCGAAACATTACGCGCGGGTCATCGAAGAAAGAACGGACGCAGACTTTGAATCTCTCGCTGATGTAATTACGCAAGCGCCAGTTTCAACGCAATTTGGAGTCGATTCTGGTTGGGTTCAATGGCAGCGCGTTCGCGTAGATACGCTCAAATGGATGTTGAGCCATCGCAATCCAAAAAAGTACGGCGAGAACTCAAACCTCAATGTCAACGTGCAGGTTACGCGCATGATTGTGCAAGACGATGAGCCTCGCGCCGTGATCGATCAGCAAATCCAGCCGGCATTGCCCAAGCCCGAGTTTGACGAATAGATGCCGCGCGCATTCTCTGACGTAGTCTCGCCCGATGGCACGCTCGATGTTCGCAAACTCTGGACGCCCACACCCAGGAACTCCATCATTCGCCGCTCGCAGGCTACCAACAAGCTGCGTGTAGGCGGCACAGGCTCGAGCAAGTCTTCCGACGCGCTAATGGAAGTGGTACAGCGCTACCTGATGCGCTGGGATGGCTGCCACGCGTTGTTTCTGCGCAAGAACCTGACTGAGCTTAAGAAGTCTTCGATCCTGGACCTGAAGGAGTTTCTGCCGGCTGAGCTCTATCACTGGAACGCGACTGACTTTGTAGCGACCATTCACGCTACCGGATCCAAGCTCTTCTTTGGCCACCTGCAGAACCTGAGCGAGTCTGACCTGGCGCAATACTTGTCTGCGGCCTTTCCTGTCATTGTGCTCGATGAGTGCGCGCAGCTCTCGGGCGAAGCGTACCAATTCCTGCAATCGCGCAACCGCGTGAATCGGGAATGTAAGGCCAATGAGAAGAATGAGTTTCCCAAGCCTGTGATGCTGGGATGTACGAATCCGGTAGGGCCGTTCTGGGGCTTCTACAAGGATATGTTCATCAAGAAGAAGCCCTGGAATGTGGATGCCGACGCCAAGCGCGCCAAAGATGGATCGTGGTGGGTTCCGCGCGACGGAAGCTGGCTCTGCGTCTATAACCCGTCCGAGTACGACTATGTGCATTCGACTATTCTTGATAACCCGCATCTGATGGCGCGCGATCCTGATCTGGTGCGCAAGCTTTCAGCACTACCTAAAGACAAGCGCGACAAGTTTCTCTACGGCGAGCTCGATGCGATCAGCGGCCAGTACTTCGATTGCTGGGAGCCGGGAGTGCATGTCATCACGCGCGAACAGATTGCCGAGTCGATCATCTGGCAGCCGTGGCAACCGCGCTGGCTGGGATGGGACTGGGGCCGCGTGCATCACACGAGCGCAATCTGGATGACACTGGCGCTGGTTAAGCAGCCATCGGGCGAGTTCAGGCAGAAGGTTGTCGTGTACCGAGAATATGTAGACAAGGGCAAGGATTACAAGGAGTTAGCGAACACTATCTCGGCCATGACGCGCATGGGCTTACCACAGATTACCGAGGGGCAGAGACGCAAGACCATGAGCCTCGATGCAATCTATTTCTCGCACGAAAAGTTTGCATTGCAGATGGATCGGCAATCGCCGGCCATGATCATGAGCGTCTACCTGACGGAATTGGGATTGCCGGCGGCGCGCAATGGCGGGCGTGATCGGGTGGGCCGGGCGAACCTGCTCTACGACACGCTGAAGACTTGCGGGATCGTGGTGCTCGATAGTTGCGTCGAGACAATTGAAGCGGTACCGCAGTTGATTCGCGACGAGAAGAATATTGAAGACGTGTTAAAGTTGGAGACAAAAGCCGACGACGTGTACGATGGCTTGTCGATGGGGTTGTTCGGGCAGCTTGGCCGCGCGGAGACGCCGGACGAAGTGAAGCTGCAGGAACGGCTGAACAAGATCGAGGATCCCATGTGGCGAGCGGTGCAGCAGGTAAAGGCGACACTGGACCGGGAAAAGGAACAGATCGAGGACTGCCGGCCGGAATGGATGCGGGAAAATGTGGATTAGCCGCGAGCACTTCAACCTGATCCGCGAGCGTGCTGCCGAGTTCCGCGGCTGGCATGAGGACAGGATGCGCGAGAAGGATGCGATCATTCAGCATCAAGAAGCGCGTCTGGCTTCGCTCGAGCAGGAGCGCAGGGAACTGACGCAGGCGATTCTGACCAATCGGCCTCCTGTATATGCGCTTGAAACCGTGCATCCGCCGCCTGAGAACGAGATGCCATCGGGCGACTGGATGCGGATCATGGAGGAGCAGGTCAAGGATTTGGAGAAGCCGGATGAGCCTGGAAGAAGTTAAGCACCAGATAGCGATGCAGATCTCGGCGCTGCCGCCTGCGATCCAAGCCGAAGTTCTCCGCATTGTCGCAGCAAGTTACACTGCTGGGTATCAGGACTGCAGAAAACATATCAAGGAAGCGTCGAAGTCGCTGACGGTCCACTAGGAGGGTTCATGGCGTTTGAAGCGAAGGATGGCAAGAAGTTCTCAATGAGTTCGCGGATGCGGGCGCATAACCAGGGCATGAGCGCCAAGGAACCGCAGGAGAAAGCGCCCTCGGCGGTGCTCTATGCTCCCGGCGGTGAGGAAGAGATGGGGGGCGAAGAGTCTCCTGAACAGGTGCACGAGCAGCATGGCCCTCCGGTCGAAGTGAACTCGCAGCATGACGATGGAATGACCACGCATCATGTGCATTCGGTGCATGCCGACGGCCACGAGCATCATTCCGAGCACGGCAGCCGTGAGGAAGCGCACGAGCACATAGGCAAGCTGCACGGCATCGGCAAACAGGAAGAGAGCGCGCCGGAAGAAGGCACGGGTGACGAGGAAGAGGGTTACTGATGCCCTATAAGTCGCTGAAGCAGGAGCGATTCTTCAATGCCAATCGCGACAGGTTGGAAAAGCAAGGTGTTTCTGTCGACGAGTGGAATCAGGCATCCAAGGGGAAGGCGCTGCCGGTTGTGGCGCCGCATCTGGAGCGGGAACTGCCGCAAAAGCGAAAGGGAGCACAATGAATAACGGCGAAAGCACAGAAAAGGCGATCGATGATCTGCGGGATCGCGTAGCGGCTCTGGAGGCAGGCAAGCCAGCAGCCAAGGCGTCTTCGAAGCAAGAAGGCGGATGGACACCAGCACCACCCCCGGCAGCAAAGAAATGAACGATCGCTTTGAGCGTGATAGAGACGAACGCGAAGAGCGCGATGAACTGCGGCTGTTGAGACGTATTCTGCGGCTGCTCGAAACCCCACAACTAACCGCATTCCAAGTTGGAGATGACATGGCAATCGGAAACATTACCGCCGGGCAGTCCGGACAATTCGCGTGTGCAATCAACTTCCTGGCAGGCGTGACGCCTCCGGCTGGATACGACCCCGTTCTCACCCCAAGCTCGCCCGATCCGCTGATCACGTTTGGTCCTGCCACTGCTGACCAGACCGGCGGCGCGGTTCCCCTGGCGCAGCAATTCCTTGCGTTTGTGGACAAGACCGACACAGCCACCAGCGGCTCCGTGGGATTCTCAACCCTCGGCACTGATGGCGTCACCGTGCTCACTTCGAATGTGGTCACGTTCACCATCACGCCTGCCACTGTGCCTCCGGCAGAACCCACGCTGGTTGCGTCTCAGGTAGCGTAATGTACGGCACGAAGAAGACAGTCGATCTTGGCTCGAAAGGCAGCTTCGAGGAGCGTCCCGGCGCATTGCATCGGGCGCTCCATGTGCCTTTGGGCGAGAAGATACCGGAATCCAAGCTCGAGGGCCATCACGAAGGCAAACTCGGGCGCATGATTGCCAGCGCCAAAGGTTTCAAGGCGATGAAGCACTGAGGGCACGATGCCAGTTGACGAGCTCGAACAGAAAGACCAGCCCGCAGAAGAGCCTGAAACCGAGGAGCGATTGCCTCTCGGCACCTATGCCCCATTCGATGTATCGGACCAGAAAGAATGGACGAAAGCTGACCTCGATGAAGTGGAGGGCGGCAAGTTCAAGCTGGCTGAGAATCTGCGCGCGATGGTGGTTGCGGCGTGCGCGCGGGAGTCTTTAGGGCGCAGGCTCGAAGTAGGGCAGGCGTGGCGTCTGCAACTGATGGACCGGGGATTTCACCGGCTCATTCCCCGCAAGGGCGGCGGCTGGAACATTGCCTTTCAGGGCGGCAATTCTGGATACGATATCTATGGCGGCGCGGCGCTCAATAACCTCTACGATGTCAATATTATCGGGGCGCATAACGATATCATCGTCAATGCTCTGACCCGCGACATTCCGAAGACTGAGTTCACGGCAAAAAGTGACAACGACAAGGCGAGTACGGCAGCGGCCGCGGCAAACAAGATCAAGTGGTTCATTCAGGAAGACGCCAACTATAAACAGGGCTCGACCATGGCGGCGCGCTACTACTGCACGGATGAGCGGGTTGCGTGGTATATGCGCCCGGTTGCCGATGCGCAACGGTTCGGCTTCGAGGATGATGGCGTGGATGTGGTTCCCGAAACGGAAGAGTCCACGCCCGCGGGTAAGCCTTCCAAGAAGCCGAAGATTCAGACGGTGCTCAATACGTTCGGGAAACTCGAGCACAAGTGCCAGATCGCCGTCGATGACGACGAGCAGAGCCCTTACCAGATCCTCGCCAATGAGTACGATACAGCGGCGCTGAGGGCGGAACTTCCATGGATTGCAGAGCAGATTACGGGCGGCAGTGCCGGCATTCCTGAAATTGAATTGGACCGCGTGGCGCGAAGTTCGATCAAGCTGGCGATTCAAGGCGGACTGGTGACCGGGCAGGGAACGGTCAACGATACGACCAAACTGCGCTGCTGGCTGACGCCCAAGTTCTATTGGGATGACTCGTGCTCGGAAGATGCGCGGGACTGGTTCCTTGAAAACTATCCCAAAGGTGTATTGGCGGTCTATGCAGGCACGGAACTAGGGTTTGCGCGTAACGAGGCATGGCAGGAAGTTCTGACGATCGGGCACGCTCGAACAGGCAAAGGGCAGAATCGCAGAGCGCTGACAGAAGCCTATTCCGGGCCGAACATGATTCTGGATAACTGGATCGATCTGCTGAGCAAATTCTTCACAAGCACGGTTCCCAGGGTGTTTCTGGACGAGAAGGCATTCAATGTGCCGGCCATCCGGCAATCAGGCAATACGCCGGGCAGGATCGAAGGGTTCAATTCAGCCATCATTCCTCAGGGCAACGTTCCCATGTTGCAGATGCCCATGCCGACCCACCAGCCGAGCCTGCCTCAATTCATTCAGTATTTCGGCGGCGAACTGGCTGAGCTGCTGACCGGCGCGCAGGTGACGATTGCGGGCGGGGAATCGGAGACGGAAACGACCCTGGGCGAAGCGAAGATGGATAATGCCTCTGCGCTTACCCGGTTGAGCGAGCCGTGGGCGGCAACCTGCAAAGCGCTCTCGAACTGCACCCGGCAGGCGATTGAGTGGAATGCCCGCGTACAGCCGGAAGGCAAAGTCTTTGATCGCGTCATCGGGACTCAAGGTCGGCTGCGGGTTGAAATGAAGGACATCGACACCCAGGTTCTTGCGGTCGCCGAGACGGACACGAATTTCCCCGAGTCGTGGTCCGAGCGCGAGGAAAAGGTCTGGCAACTGATCCAGCAGATGCCGACCAACCCGTTTATCGGGGCGCTGATGAGTTCGCCTGCCAATTCGCGGCTCATCAAAGAAGCCGCGCGCATGGGCATCACGGTTCCCGGCGCCGCAAGCTGGGAAAAGCAGGAAGGCGAGTTCGCGGTTCTGCTCGACGGCCAGCCGCAGCCTAACCCGGCATTGAAACCGTTGCAGATCCAGATTGCGCAATTGAAACAGCGCATGGAGCAGGGCGCATCTGACGTGAAGCAGCGGCAAATGACCGGGCAGCCTGTAGATCCACAGGAAACCCAGATGCTCCAGCAGGGCTTGCAGGCGATTCAGAAGCTCATGCAGCAGATGCAGTCGCTTCCGCCACTGATTTCAAGTGTGCCGGTCAGGGCCGACGGATCCGAGGAAGATGCCATCGAGGAGGCGTGCTGCCTGCTGAAGATGATTTCCCCGGAAGGCCGCAGGATGGCGACCTCGCAACTGCCGCGCGAAAAGGCTGCGTTTATGAATTTGCATCTGCATTGGTCTGAGCACCAGGCGGCGCAGAAGAAGCTTGCGGCGCAGAACCAGCAGCCGGTCGAGCCGAAGGCTTCGCTCACGCTGGCGGTCGATAAGATGCCCGGCCAAGTGCAGGCGGAATTGCTCTCGAAGATGGGTATCGCCGCTGATCCTGCCTCCTTCGACCAGTTGGGGCCGCACGAGGTTTCACATACGGTCGAAGGCGTCAATTCAAACGGCGCGGCAGAGAAGATTGAAACGAAGTTGAGCGGTAAGTCACTGAACTAGGAGACGGAATGGCTGACGAGACGGCAGTATTGGATGCGCCGGTAGAATCTACCCCGGCAAGCACTCCTGCGAGTACAGAACCCACCACGCAAGCTGAAAGTAGTACGGAGCTTGTACCAAAACCGTCAACCCCCGCAGACAAACTCGACAAGCGGACGAACCCCGATGCGCTGCGGAAGACCCTCAAATGGCTGCGCGAGAACGGCGGCGAGCATTCCGAGCGTGCGCAGGACATTGAACGGGCTCTGGGGGAAAATAAGAGTTTCAAGACTGTCTGGCCCACCGTCCGAGAGGCGCGCGAGGCTAAGGCAGCGGTGGAGGCGGTGGGGGGAGCCGCCAAAATCGCTGAATTGCAGACTTACGCCACTTCGATGCGGGAAGTGGATGAAATGCTCGAAGCGGGCGATCCGCGCGTCCTGGACAAGATCTTCGAGACGGGCGAGAAGGGAATCGTCAAGCTTCTTCCCGGCCTGATTGAGCGACTGGGCAAATCAAATCCTGCCGAAGTAGCCGCCGCAGTCAAGCCACACGTGACCGGATTCCTCGATTCAGAAGGCTTGCCGGACGCGATTGATGACATGGTGCGCGCCTTCAACGCCAATAAGCCCGATGAAGCTAAGGCGGTTCTCGCCAAGATCATCGCTTGGTACAAGGGCCTGGGAGCCAAGGGAGCGACAGAGAAGCCGGCCGAGCAGCAGGCCTGGGAGCGGGAACGCGATGAAACCCGGCAGAATACCTTCAAAGACGGCGTTGCCAATGCCTTCAATGCCTCAATGACCCACGCCGAAACGGTCATTGATCGGGAACTGGCTCCGGAACTCAAGAAATATGGCATTCCTCCGGAGACAGCGGAATTGATTCGCGGGGACGTGTGGAGACGGATCGAGCGCGAGCGTAACGCAGATCCGCTGTTCAAATCCGCGCTTGCCACGAAAATCAATGAGAACTCGCGCAAAATCGATCCCACGACGGCAGATTTCCTCAAAGCTCAGGTTGACCAGCGCGTGAAAGAAGCGGTGCGCAAGGAAATCGGCCTGCGCTACGGATTTATCAAGAAACCAGCAGCAGGTCCGGAAGTTAAAACCAATGTCACCGCAGCGCCCGCAGGCCCTCAGAACATGCTCGACAGCGAAATGACCATGAAGAAACTGGGCAGGGCTGGAGCGCAGGACGCAATTCTTTCAGGAAAAGGATTTAATTCGGCAGGGAAGCCGCTGATTAAAGTGGGGCGCATCTGGAAATTGGCTTAACTATGCTATATTTCCATCCAGCAACCATGATTCATCCGCGAACGATGTAAAACTAGGCAGCAGACAATTTGAGCGCAAGGGCGTCCGGCACGACGTAAAACTGCTCTGCTTTGCACTCAGCATGAAGGACCGGCTTAGGCCGCATCTCATTCTGGAGCAAAGCTATGCCAAACCCGATGAACGAAGCTGCCGTTGAAAGCATTGAGCTTGAAGCGGTGGATGACAAGATTGCAGAACTAGTCCCGCTGTTCGACGGAGACTATACGTTCTTCCGCAAACGCGCGAAGAAAGTTCCCATCAGCTATTCAACCGCAGCCGGTGGCACCACCGGACGCCCCTCATGGCGTAATTCGATGGTGATTCAGGGCGGCGCTCCGATCGTGACCGGAACAGGCGATCAGACCTCGCTTCTGCGCGGCACCGGCATTACCACCGCAGCCTTCGCGCAATCCCCGGTAGGGTTTTTCGGCGTGACCGAATATACCTACCTCTCGGAAATTGCGACCCAGGGCAAAGAGCGCGGACTGGTTGAGATTTCAACCGACCTCGTGAAGCGGTCCCTCAACTCCTTCCTGACCGGCATTGCTGCGCAGATCGCAGGCCCCGGCGTGGGTTCGGGAACGATTGCCATCATCCCATCGACGGCCACCGTTTCGAGTTCATCCGGTTCTGGTGCCACCACCAGCTACATCTCCGGCATCACCAACGCGGCCAGCTTTACCGATCAGCAGGTTATTCAGGTCTTCTCGGCTGAAGGCGGGACCAACCGCGGCACCGCAACCGTCAGTTACACCGACGCTGTGGCACAGACAGTCTGGTTTTCGACTGCCCTTCCCTCAGGCACCGTGACCGGCGACTACCTGATCATCTCGGGCGCTTCCGGCGCGCAGGGTGCGGGGCTGGCGAACATTCACTACTGGAACGTCAATTCCAATGCCGGCACTGTGGGCGGATTGAGCCGCGCTTCCTACCCAGGAAGACTCTCGACGCCGACCATCAACATGAACGGCCAGCAGATCACTCCGTCGGTCTTCCAGCGCGCGCTGATTCTTCTGGGCCGCGCACTCGGGCCTGACGCAGAAGCCATGTCTTCGATGGTGTGGTACGGGCAACCGGACCAGCTTTACACCCTCAATGCGCAGTGGTACGAGCGCATGATCACGCAGAACCTTGAGGGCAAAGGCGCTGAAATGATGGACATTGGCCGCAAGGAAATGTCTAAGACTTTCGGCGGCCGCGAGTATCAGGTCAGCTACCAAGCCGATCCCACCCGCGTCGATGGGCTCGTCATGTCGAACTGGATGTTCGGCGAACTCAAGGAATGCGGGCTGTATGATTTCGGCGGCGGGAACACTGTGATGCCTGTTCCTGATGTGGGCACGACAAACGGAACATACATCACGGATCGCATGTTCGCTTATGACGCATTTTTTCAATTGTGCAACAAAGCCCCCAGGAGTGGGATTTATCTCCAACAGTGCGGGGTGCTTGCCGTATAGTTGACTGTCGGTTACATAGTTGAATAGAATCGGAGTTAGAGGTTCTATTCGATGGAAAACAAAACGTGCTCGAAATGTAAAGTTGCGCAGCCTGTATCAAGCTTCACGCTTTACAAAACAGGAAAATTGGCGGGCAAGTATCGCTCTCACTGCCGTACTTGCTCGTCAGCACAAGTGAAAGATTGGTCGCGGCGAAATAAGGCGCATCTTCTCGCAAGACAGCGGCGCTATTACGTTGAGAATTACAAAATGAGCATCCGGGCGCACATGGTCCGGTACGGGAAAAATGAGGAATGGTATCTTGCAACTCTTGAGAAACAACACGGTCTGTGTGCTATCTGCGAACTTCCCGAACGAGCAAAGCGAAAAGACGGGAAAATACAGCGGCTTTGCGTGGATCACGACCACAGAACTGGCGTTGTTCGCGGGCTCCTTTGCACTGCTTGCAATAATCGCTTAGGGATGCTCGAAAAGCATGAGTGGATTCCGAAAGCTCAATCTTACTTAACGCAGTACCAACCCTCTTGAGACGGAGATGCAATGGAAATCGTAGACAAGCGCAAAGTGGACGCAGAAGGGGAAGCGCGCGAAACGTTCCCCGTGGAACAATTCGATGATTTCAGGCCGACGCTGGCCGGATTCATGCCGCTTTTTGATGCGGTGCTATTGCGGGAATTGAAACTCCCTGAGGAGTCAGCCATCGTCACCCCGGATGCTTTCTCCGAGCCATGCCTTTACTGCGAAGTGATCGCAATTGGCAGCGAAGTAAAGAATGTTCAGACCAAAAATTCAATGATTAATATAAAAGGTAATGAGTACATGCCAAAGGGGATATCTGATGTCGTTCGTATCCTCAAGGGCATAGGGACGACAATCGCATTCTCGGATACCGATCCTGGGCAGCGGTATTTTACCGTCCACGTTCAAGACATCATCGGCAAGTGGAGTCGGCAGTGAGAAATGTCTGCCCGCCTGCGTTTCAACAACGCATTGCGCGCGCTGGGGGGCTTAATCGCTATGGCGGCCCTAATTACCGTCTGGCGTGGTCACAGGCTGAGACGCAGCGCGCCGGAGGGGTGTGGGTCCATGACCGATATGCGGGCTATCGTGAGGTTTATGTCGCCAACGGTTCACCATTCCCTCCCAGGCACGGATACTGGATCCTCATGGAGTGGGTTCCGCCAGAGGATTTTAATGGCGAAGCGGCCTACTTCTTTCTCCATCGTGACGAGACAACCGGACTTTGTACTCTCGGTCCATATCCGCATCGGGGCAGGTATCAAATCGCCGTCAAGCTCATCTGGACGACCGTAGACGACGGAGTGATGCAGATTGAACCGTGGCCGCTCAATTCCGCCGTCATCGATATGGTCATTCCGGTCATCATGGCCGGCAAGCGAGATTCGGTGCAGAGACGGAAGCAGTTCGCGGCCGCAGAAAAGATCAGAGCCGAGCGCAAGATGGACGCGGCGATTGAATCGCTGATGAACGACGCGAAACGGCCTTTGTTGCTTCCCGGCAAAATCGAGGATCGTATTCGATTGATGGAGAAGCAGTGGTCCGAGTATCTGGCGAAGCAGCCGAAAATCAACAGAAGCGTGCAGCAAATTCAGGCATAAGGAGACGGCATGGCACAAGTGATCACAGAAGGAACCACTACAGAGAGGGCGAAGGCACAGGCCCGGTCCCTCGAGCGCGGGCATAACCGTCCCCTGGGTGACGGCGTGTACCCGATGCAGCAGCCGGAGTTCTTTGTCTACCTCTATTCGGTGGCGAAGAAAGAGATGAGGACGGAGCACGCCCTGCTCGGCCCCGTCGAAGTCTTCCCGCTAGAGGAAGGCCAGCGCTACCGGAGAATTGGTATTCCGATCCCCGAACCGTTCCCGCAGCGCGTGGAAGACGTGTTCAATGTGGGGCGCGATCCCTACGATTACCACAGAGGCAATGCGGGAGCACGTCGTATCGCACAGGATGTGTGCGATCCTTCGAACCCGACGCTGAACCAGAAAATCGAGGATTACGGCAAGATTGATCCTTATTTCGCGGTGCAGAATGGAACCAATTTCGCCAAGCATGGCGTGTTCTGGAGCCTGAATGCGGAGCCGACCGAAGAGGAATTGACGTTCTTCGAGGCGCGGCGCGACAAGTTTCTGCGCCATGTCATCAACCTGTTCGACAAGTTCCAGGCCGAAGACCCCAAGAATGCAGAGCGTCTCATGGGCAACGCAGGATTCGATTCCCGCGACGTTCGGATTGCGCTCTCGACTTTCGGCGAGGAAAGGCCGGGATACAAGAGCTACGCCCCGATGAGCCAATGCCCGAACTGCGGGGAGAATATCAAGAAGGGCGTTGCCTTTCACAAGGATTCTGACGGGGATTTGTGCGTGATCGATTGGCGGCGCACGGTTGAAGCCGGCAAGAAGAAGCGCGAGGATGTGCCGCCGGAAAAGAAGTGGTGGGCCGGACCTGGAAGGCCGCCCAAGGAATCGCCGGAAACAGAGGCGTAAAGGTTGGAGTCTAAAGGGGGCCGAACCGTCTCTCGGCCCCCCTCCAACAAAAGGAGCGTAGATGCCCATTGGTGGAAACCAACCGTATCCGGCTATTCAGGATGTGACGAACCTGGTTCGCTCCTGGGTGCAGGACGATATGAAGGGCGCCACGGCTACGCTCGGCGAAGGGCAGTTATTCCCCGACGATACCAATATCTCCGTCACGATGATGAACTGCTTTTCCTCGGCGCTGAGGATCGTCTGCCGCAAACTGCGCATGAGCTCGGGGCCCATGCTGATCAAGGACAACATTCTCGTTCTCGGCATCCCTCCGCTCAATTCGCCGACGCAGGGACTTGCGGCTCCGGATCCAGGCGTGCAGGTCCAGCTTTCCTATGTCGGGTTTTATGACGGATCGCAGTATCAATCGAATTTCGTTCTGCCCATCGACTGCATCATGGTTGATCGCGTGTGGGAGAAGGTCAACGGCTCAAACGACGATTTTCAGGCGATGGAGCAGCCTGCGCAGGGTTTGTACTCCTGCTATCAGAATATTTACAACCGCATCTGGGAATGGCGGCAGGATTCAATCTGGATGCCGGGCTCGATCGAGACGATGGATTTGCGATTGAGATACCAGATTCAATTGCCCAGCCTGTTTACCTCGAATATCGATCCGTCGCAAACCTTCATTCCCATTAATGACTGCCAGGACACGGTTGCGGCGTACACGTTGAAGCAGATTGCCTTACGTCAGGGCGCGCAGATGCTTCCCGGCGCGATGCAATGGGCCGATGAGCAGATCAACGACTTTTTGAACGAAATTATCCGCAGAGATCAGGGAATCCCGTACCCGGTGCGCGCGTTCGGCGAGGACAACTCCTCGGGCGGCAATCTGGGCCGATACTAACGGCGCGAGGAGCGCCACAACCGCAATACATAGTCTGAGGAGGACTCATGGCAAACCAAATCTTTGCATCGAATTATCCACGCGGAATGCAGATGGAGCAGCGCTTCCAGCATGTGTTTGGCAAGATTCAGCTTGCTGCATCGGTCGGCAGTCAGTTCGGCGGCCCTGAATCTCTGAATTGGTCAAATATCCTGTCTGGCGCGGTCTATGCTTCCGGGTCAACGACATCGAACGGCACAGCGCTCGTGACCGTGCTCTCGGCGTCTGCCGGAACCATTACGGCAACTGCGGCGAATCGCTTCTCTGTCGGGCAAGCGGTAACGTTCGTGGGACTGACCTCGGCTCTTGGGCTTTTGCTTAATGGCCAGACCGTCATTGTAGTGACGGCAAGCACGACTCAGTTCACATTCGCAAACTCGGCGACCGGCACCGGAACCAGCGAGACGGGCATGGCTGTCAGCGGGCAGAAATTCCTCACCTACGGCCTGCCGACCAATCCCATTGCTGCGACGGTAACCTCTCTGGCTGCGACAGCTGCGAGCGGCGGCACGCCGGCTTATGTTACCGTGACTGCGGCAAACAACTACTTCGCCGGGGCTCTGGTGACGTTCTCGGGGCTGACTACAACCCTCGGGCTGCTTCTGAATGGGGTGAAGTTCACCGTTCTCTGGGCGTCCCAAACGCAGTTTGCGATCCTGACTGCCTTAACGGGCTCGGCGGGCGCTGATTCAGGCACGGCGAGCGCGCAAAATCCCTGCGCTCCTTCGTCCTTCATCGCGGCATCGAGTGCGGCATCGGGCTATATCTATCAGGTGGATCAGCGCAACTGGAATATTTACCCGATGCAGGGCGGCGCTTCGGCTTCCCTTCCTCTGGCAAAGGTGACAGGCGCATATCCGGCGGGCATCACAGGCGATTTGATTTCGTGGTCTGCCTACTTCCTGAAGGATGGCAACTAACTTGGCCCAGGTGCAAGTTACCGGGTTTAATGGCCTCGTCGCGTCTCTCCGTCCTGCGGAGTTGCCGGACGGGGCCAGCCCGCGTTGCATCGACATGGACTTTGTTACCGCCCGCACCATGCAGCGGCCGGGGGAGCAGAACGTCTATTCCTACTCCGGTCTGAGCATCGGGCCGAACCCTGCTTTTTCGGCAGTCGATACCCCGGCAGGCGGTACACCGGCATGGGCCAATCCCGGCAATATCCTGCTGAATGACGGTAGCTATGCCTCAGTCACTCCGGAAGCGCCTATCACTCTCTCGGTAACCAATGTCGAGGTTATTCACGGCTCTTTCGGCTCCTCGCAGATTGTGGTCACGTTCGGCAGCACTTCGCCGCCAGCGGGGTCCACGTTCACATTCTCAGGCTTGACCGGATATACGGCGCTGAATGGGCAGGCGCTCATTGCTGCTTCCGCTTCCGGAAATCAGGCAACCTTCATCGAAGGTTTTCCCACAACGGGCTACGGTCCAGCGCCGGACACCGGATTTGCTTCTGTGGCATCCTCGGTTACAACCAGCGATTACCTTGATGTTACGAATTTCACTTTTGCAATTCCGGGCACGCAAGGGATTACCGGTATCCAAGTATCGATTAACGGCAAAAGCTCGTCAGTGGGTACGCCGGGGCTGACGGCGCAGATTCTTGCTGCCGGGACTGTTCGCGGCCTTCCGCAAAACCTGTCTTTTACGGCGTCTGAAACCACGCAGAGTGTGGGCGGCGCGGCTAATAACTTCGGCTCGGCTCTGACGCCGGCAATTGCGAATGCTACGAGCTTCGGGATTCGGCTGCAGGCTTCGGGAACCGGAACGATCTTTCTTGATTATGTCGAAATCACGCTCTTTCTCACCTCGGCGCTGCCCAATTTCAATTACGAGCACACCTTCAAATCGCCCACCGGAATTGACTACAACCTCGCATTCGATGCGACCGGCACATGGTGGATTGAGAACGTATCGAGCAATCCCAATGTCTTGAACGAGATTCTTTCCGGCTGCACCGCGAACAGCTGGGCATCGGGCACCACGGTGTACGATCGCGCATTTATTACTAACATGAATCTACTGGGCCAGGTCACAGGCAATGACCTTCCCAGGCAGTACAACTTTGAGGGCGGATGGTGGGACCGGATCACGCAAATAGGCCCAGGCGCGCCACCGACGATCACGGCGTCGGAAGCAGCCGGCGCTATCGCGACCATCACGGCAGTCACGATTGGGGCGAGCACGGCGACCATTACGGCGGTCAACACCTACGTTGCCGGCGAAGTAGGGACGTTTTCAGGGCTGACCGGGCCCTCGGCTGTACTGAATGGCCTGACGCTGATTGTGCTTTCTACTGGATTGAGCGGCACCCAGTTTGAAGTTGCGTTCACAGGCACCCCCGGCGGCCCGTATACCGGGCTCAGCGGCACGTTCACGCCGCAATACACCTATCCCATCACTTCGATTGTGCAGCCGCCCCAGCAGTCAGATCCAGGCGATACAGGCCATTTCCAGAATCTTCTCTGGTCTGCCGGTCCCGGTTCGACAAGCGCAGGCAATACGATCACAGTTTATTATTCTGATTCCTTCGTCAACCCGCAGCCGGATACGCAACTCGTCAATGCCTTCAATGCCGGGTTTCCGGTCTACGTCTACATCACCAATGCGCCTTTCGGAAACGGTATCTGGCAGGTAACCTCAATCGGCAATGCCATCCCGCCGGGTGGCGCCTATTTCCGCTGGTACTTCACTTATCAGGTTCCGACCTCGAATTATCAGGATTACGGCGGTCCGGACGACGCAACCGGCTTCTACCAGGTCACGCAGGCCACGGTCACGACTGCGGCTCCGGTACCGGGACTAGCAGCGGGCGCGCAGGTTTCAATTGCCGGGGTATCGCCTTCGACCTGGGATGATACTTACCCCATTGTCGAAGCAGTCAATTCGGGCGCATTCAATATTTCGCAGACCTCGCTCGCTGACGGAATCGCTACTTACTCGTGGACGCTCACTTCTGGTGTGGCGCCGGCGGCAGGCGATCTTGTTACG
>Ga0210388_10000246_pt1 | contig 48249 bp, 47 predicted proteins | sample IncBWC19OmetaG_FD_155485 | JGI IMG/M metagenome (GOLD analysis project Ga0210388, IMG submission 155485) | Forest soil microbial communities from Barre Woods Harvard Forest LTER site, Petersham, Massachusetts, United States - Inc-BW-C-19-O ...
GGCAACCGCCCAAAGGCCTTCTTGAACTTCCGCATTCGACCCCCTCCATAATCCGGGAGTCATCTTCAGAATCCGTCTTGCCTTCCAATGCAATAGCCGGTGAAAACCCATATGCGATTCCCCTGCCGCAAGCGGGGAGAGGTGATCGCATCGAATTTCTTTGCGCTGTCATGACTTCACCTTGCGCAGCGGGGTGACCTGGAGCTGGTCCTGGTGGTCGCCGATGGCGCCGGCGATGAAGCGCGCGGTGATCGGCGTGCCGTCATAATGCAGGATCGGCACCAGCCTGACGGGATCGATGCCGTTCTCGTTGACGATCAGCGAGCGCAGCTGCGAATCGCGATTCTGCTCCACCACATAGACGAAGTCGTGGTCGGCGAGGAAACTCGCGACGCTGGAGTGGAACGGGAAGGCGCGAATGCGCAGCCGATCGAGATGATGGCCGCGCGCTTCCAACAGCCCGGTCGCCTCGTCCATCGCGGGCGCCGTCGAGCCGAAATAGATCACGCCGTATTTGGTCGGCTTGGCAGCATTGGCCTGCAACGGCCGCGGCACCATGTCCTGGGCGGTCTCGAATTTGCGCACCAGCCGCTGCATGTTGTCGGCGTAGACCGAGCCTTCCTCGGAGTAGCGCGCATAGCGGTCGCGCGAGGTGCCGCGGGTGAAGTAGGAGCCCTTGGTCGGATGGGTGCCGGGATAGGTGCGATAGGGAATGCCGTCGCCGTCGACGTCGAGATAGCGGCCGAAGTCGCGGCCTTCGTCGAGCATCTCCGCGGTCATCACCTTGCCGCGGTCATATTGCCTGGCGTCATCCCATTTCAGCGGGCGGCACAGCCGGTGGTTCATGCCGATGTCGAGGTCGAGCATAACGAAGATCGTGGTCTGCAGCCGCTCGGCGAGATCGAAGGCGGCGGCCGCAAATTCGAACGCCTCGGCGGGGTCTTCCGGAAACAGCAGCACATGCTTGGTGTCGCCATGCGAAGCATAGGCGCAGGAGAGGATGTCGCATTGCTGGGTGCGCGTCGGCATGCCGGTCGAGGGGCCGGCGCGCTGCACGTTCATGATCACGGCCGGGATCTCGGCAAAGTAGGACAGCCCGATGAATTCCTGCATCAGCGAGATGCCGGGGCCGGAAGTCGCGGTGAAGGCCCGCGCCCCGTTCCAGGACGCGCCGATCACGATGCCGATCGAGGCCAGTTCATCCTCGCCCTGAATGATGGCGTATTTCGCTTTTTTGGTTTCGGGATCGTGCCGCAGCTTCTTGCAATGGCTACCGAAAGCGTCGGCCAGCGACGACGACGGCGTGATCGGATACCAGGCGCAGACTGTGGCGCCGCCATAGACTGCGCCTAACGCGGCCGCGCTGTTGCCTTCGATGAAGATGCGGTCGCCGACCTTGTCGGCCTTCTTGACGCGCAACCCGATCGGGCATTTGAGGTTCTGCAGCGCCCAGTCGCGGCCGAGATGCAGCGCATGGACGTTGGACGACAAGAGCTTTTCCTTGCCCTTGTATTGTTCGCCGATCAGCTGCTCGACCAGCTTGGGGTCCATGTCGAGCAGCGCGCACAGCGCGCCGAGATAGATGATGTTCTTGAACAGCTGGCGCTGGCGCGGGTCGGTATAGGTCGAATTGGTGATCGCGGTCAGCGGCACGCCGATCACGGTGACGTCGTCGCGGAACTTCGACGTCGGCATCGGCTTGGTCGAATCGTAGAACAGATAGCCGCCGGGCTCGATCGAGGCGACGTCCTTGTCCCAGGTCTGCGGGTTCATCGCCACCATCATGTCGACGCCGCCGCGGGCTCCGAGATGGCCGTCCTCGGTCACCCGCACCTCGTACCAGGTCGGCAGCCCCTGGATGTTGGAGGGGAATACGTTGCGTGGGCTTACCGGCACGCCATGGCGCAGGATCGAACGCGCGAACAGTTCGTTGGCGCTCGCCGAGCCCGAGCCGTTGACGTTGGCGAAGCGGACGACGAAGTCGTTTACGCTGCTGATCGGCTTTTGGACGGACATGATGTACCTGCTAGCGTCATATCGATAAGGTATTTCTGCATGTCCCAGGCCCCGGTGGGACAGCGTTCGGCGCACAGGCCGCAATGCAAGCAGACGTCTTCGTCCTTGACCATCACGCGGCCGGTCTTCAGCCCGTCGGCGACGTAAAGCGCCTGGTCGTGATGCGGGGAGGGCGCCTTCAGCCGGCTGCGAAGGTCGTCTTCCTCGCCATTCTCCGTGAACGTGATGCAGTCCATCGGGCAGATATCGACGCAAGCGTCGCACTCGATGCACAAGGGGGCTGCGAACACGGTCTGGATATCGCAGTTCAGGCAGCGCTGCGCCTCGCCGAGCGCGAGCTTGACGTCATAGCCGAGCTCGACTTCGGCGCGGATGTCCTTCAGCGCGATCACCTTGTCGCGGTGCGGCACCTTGTAGCGCTTGTCGGCGGAGATGTCGTTGTCATAGCTCCACTCGTGGATGCCCATCTTCTGCGAGGAGATCTCCACTTCGGGCAATGGCCGCTCGGTGATGTCCTCGCCGGAGCACAGCTTGTGGATCGACAGTGCGGCGTCATGGCCGTGCGCCACCGCCCAGATGATGTTCTTCGGCCCGAACGCGGCATCGCCGCCGAAAAACACTTTTGGATTGGTCGACCCCATGGTCTTGGGATCGACCACGGGCATGTTCCATTTGTCGAATTCGACGCCGCAGTCGCGCTCGATCCAGGGAAACGCGTTTTCCTGGCCGACCGCGACCAGCACGTCGTCGCATTCGATGGTCTGGTCCGGCTCGCCGGTAGGCACCAGGTTGCGGCGGCCCTTGGCGTCGTATTCGGCCTTCACCTTCTGGAAGGTGACGCCGGTCAGCTTGCCATCGTCATGGGTAAAGACGACAGGCACCATGAAATTGAGGATCGGAATATCCTCGTGAATGGCGTCCTCTTTCTCCCAGGGACTTGCCTTCATCTCCTCGAAGCCGGAACGCACGATCACCTTGACGTCCTCGCCGCCGAGGCGGCGCGCAGTGCGGCAGCAGTCCATCGCGGTGTTGCCTCCGCCGAGCACGATGACGCGCTTGCCGATTTTTTCGACATGGCCGAATGACACGCTGGAGAGCCAGTCGATGCCGATGTGAATGTTCTTGCCCGCTTCCTTGCGGCCGGGAATCTCGAGCTCGCGGCCGCGCGGCGCGCCACTTCCGATGAAGATGGCATCGAAGTTTTCACCAAGCAGCTGCTTCAGGCTGTCGATGCGCTGGCCGCCCTTGAACTCGATGCCGAGGTCGAGGATGTAATCGGTTTCCTCGTCGATCACGGAATCCGGCAGGCGGAATTTCGGGATTTGCGTGCGCATCATGCCGCCGGCCTTGGGGTCGGAATCGAACACGGTGCAGTGATAGCCGAGCGGGGCGAGGTCGCGCGCCACCGTCAGCGAGGCGGGACCGCCGCCGACGACCGCGATGCGCTTGCCGTTTTTCGCCGACAGCCGCGGCATGCGGTGCTTGACATCGTCCTTGAAGTCGGCGGCGACCCGCTTCAGCCGGCAGATCGCGACCGGCGTTTCCTCGACGCGGCCGCGGCGGCAGGCCGGTTCGCAGGGACGGTCGCAGGTGCGCCCCAAAATGCCCGGGAACACGTTCGATCGCCAATTGATCATGTAGGCGTCGCTGTAGCGGCCTTCGGCGATCAGGCGGATGTACTCGGGAACGGGCGTATGCGCGGGACAGGCCCACTGGCAATCGACCACCTTGTGAAAGTAGTCGGGTGCCGCGATATCAGTCGGTTTCATTCCTACCGTGTCCGCGCCAAAATCTTGTAGCGCAGCCTTACTTTTTGCCGCGAACGCTTGGATCGGCGTTCTTGTGGTTTTTGAATTGGATCATGGGGTTATCTTATTAGAGCCATTCAGGATGATGCACAAAGCCAATTTTGCGCGATATCAGGTTTTCACCGGCTCGATGATGGCAACATTAACGCCTTCGCGACCCGAATGCGGCAGTGCAACATGAACGGTGGCTGAATGATGGTCCGCGCGGACCATTAGCCATGCGGAAGGTCGCTTTTCGAAAGGTCCCACATCAGGCGGTAAACGCCTGTAGAAATTTGCGTTTCCGACCCGGTCACGGAGGCGCCGAAGCGCGTCGCAAGCGTCGTCGAGACCGCGTCGACGCCTGTCCCGTCGACCAGCACGAACCAATCGCCGGCGCCAGGGCCTGCGGCTGCCGGAATCTCGGTCGTCGGTCCGGATAATTTGGGATCGCTTTCCAACAGATGCATCGAGATGATGCCATCCAACTCGCCCGGATCGAGCCGCTGTCGCAGCGCGGCGCGCAATTCATCCTCGCCGCCGGATGGAGGTCGCAGGCGTACGATGCCGAGCGCGGCGCCGCGGCCCGTTCCCCGACTCACGGTGATGCGCGCCACCACGCGGATCATGTTCTTGAAGTACGCCATGACCTTGCGCGACCAATCGGTAGGGCTCGCAAGGCGCGCGCGGTAGGCCGGGCTGTCGAGGACGTCGATCGTCGCTGTGGAATAGAGGAACAGATTTTTCGGGCTGCCACGATGGGCGACGTAGCGCCGCGCCTCGAGGAAGCCGTCGATCGCGACGCGCTCTTCGAGATGTTCGCGGTCGTACCAGCGGTTGAGTTCGGGCTCATTGGCGGGGTCGACGTCCATCGACGTCAGCAGCATGCCTTTTCCAGCGAGCGGCATTTTACGATGATCCTTTTGCTGATATCTCGGAAGCGAGGTCGGCGATCGCCTTCATCACGGCATCCCTGACGCCGCGATCGTACAGCGAATGGCCGGCGCTCTCGACGATGCGAATCTCTGCGTCCGGCCACAGCGCGGCCAGCGCACGCGAGGTCGCCGGCGGACACAAAAGATCGTAGCGGCCCTGCACGATGAGGCCGGGGATTCCGGAAAGCCTTGCGGCTTCGGCCAGCAGCTGTCCCGGCCGCATGAAGCAGTCGTGCTGGAAATAATGCGCTTCCATGAACGGCGTAGCCGGCAGCGCGCGCGACGAGTTCAGCGATGCCGGATCGAGCCGGACGCGGTTAGGCGCATGTTCGGAAAGGATTCGCTCGGTATCGTGCCAGGCGCGTGCGGCCGGGCCATGCACCGCGGGATCGGGATCGAGAATCCGGCGGTAGTAGGCGTCGAGCAGCTGCCCGCGCTCTGCTGGCGGCAACACACCGGCGAAGTCTTCGCTGAGACCGGGATAGAACCGCGGCAGCGCGTCGAGAAACGCGCCTTCCAGCTCTGCCCGCGTGCCGAGAAAGGTCGCGCGCAGCACGATGCCGCTGACACGCGCGGGATGTGTCTGCGCATAAGCCAGCGCCAGCGTCGCGCCCCAGGAGCCGCCGACCACCATCCAGCGCGGAATCGAAAATTTTTCGCGGATCGTCTCCATGTCAGCGATCAAGTCGGGCAGCGTATTGTGTTCGAGGCGGCCCTGCGGACGGCTGCGGCCCGCACCGCGTTGGTCGAACAGGATGGCATGGAAGCGCTCGGGGTCGAACAGCCGGCGGTGATCGGGCTGGCAACCGGAGCCGGGACCGCCATGCAGATAGACCGCCGGCATGCCGTCGGCGCGGCCGACGCTCTCGACGTAAATCTCGTGGCCGCCGCTGACCGGCAAAAGCTCTGACGTCAGCGGCGCGAACGGATCGGAGCGATTGGCCTTCGCTTTGCCGGCGTCGGCGTCAGGCGCCATGGTCGCCGCCCGTCTCCAGCGTACCGCCGGCGAAATTGCGATAGAGGAAACGGTTGTCGTTACCCTCCGCTTCCTGTTCGGCCAGCTTGAAAATCCGCTCATGCATCGGCGACAGCGTGCAGGCCGGGTCGGTGTTGCCGGCGTCGCCCGTCAATGCAAAAGCCTGGCAGCGGCAGCCGCCGAAATCGATTTCCCGGAATTCGCAGCTTTTGCACGGCTCCTTCATCCATCCGGTGCCGCGATAGCGGTTGAAGGCTTCGGAGTTTTGCCAGATCCAGGCGATCGAATGGTTCGAGCGCACTGACAAGAATTCGAGCCCGGTAATGCTTTCGGCGGCATGGCAGGGCAGGACTTTCCCCGCCGGTGAGATGTTGAAGAACTGCCGGCCCCAGCCGCCCATGCATTTCTTCGGCCGCAGCGCGTAATAATCCGGCACCACATAGTCGATGGCGAGCGTGCCCTTCAGCCGCACCTGGGCGTCCTCGACGATGCGGCTGGTCTCCTCGATCTGGGCGAGCGTCGGCATCAGCGCCGCGCGGTTCCTGAGTGCCCAGCCGTAATACTGCACATTGGCGACCTCCAGCCGGTCGGCGTCGAGATCGACCGCCATCTGGATGATGTCGGGCAGCTGGAACAGGTTTTGCCGGTGCATGACGGCGTTGACGGTCAGCGGCAAATCAAGCTCGCGCGTCCATTTGGCAACCTCGATCTTTTTCTTGTGGGCGTTTTTGAAGCCTGCGACGCGGTCGGCGACCACGGGCTCGTTGCCCTGAAAACTGATCTGGACGTGGCACAGTCCGGCATCCGCAAGCGCTGAGAGTTTTTCGCGCGTCAGCAGCACCGCCGAGGTGATGAGGTTGGAGTACAGCCCGACATCGCTGGCGTGCTGCACCAGTTCGACCAGGTCCTTGCGCGCGGTCGGCTCGCCGCCGGAGAAATGGATTTGCAGCACGCCGATCTCGGCGAGCTCGGACAGCACCTTCTTCCATTCTTCGGTGGAAAGTTCACTGCCGCCGCGGTCGAGCTCCACCGGATTGGAGCAATAGGGACACTGCAGCGGGCAGCGATGGGTCAGCTCGGCGAGCACGGCGAGCGGAATCCCGAACGTCTCCGCCGTCGAGCCGCGGTTCTCCAGCACCGCGAGCCCGTCGGCGGGATCGCTGTTGGCCGCGACATGGGCATCCGTCAGCGTCGGGCTCATGAGGTCTTCTCGCGCGCTTGCGTCAAAAACCCCTTGTCGGCCAAGTCCTGCAGCATGGCGATGACGTCGGTTGCGATCGCGCCGCGGTCGGCGACGTATTTGGCGGCGAGCAGGTCGACCATGTTGCCGACGCTGCGGACGCCGTCGCACAGCTTCAGCACTTCGACCGCGATCTCGTCCGGCGCCAGCACCCGCTCCGGGGCCAGGATGACCCAGACCTGGCGGGTCTCATCGAACTTCAGTTTGGCGTGCCGCGGCAACACCGGCCGGCTCGCTTCGCTGACGCTGATGTTGCGGCTTGCCATCTCGGTTTCTCAATCGTTCTCAATCGTTCTTGGGAACAAAGGCGCCCGGCGGAATGTGGCCTTCGACATAGGCATGATACAGCGCGTCGAGCTGAACCCAAAGCACATTGGTCTTGAACAGCAGCGCGTTGCAGACCGCCTCGCGCTCGGCGGGGGTCTTGGCGTGCTGCTTGACGTAGTCCAGCGCAAAGCCGGCGTCGCGCGGCGCTTGCTTAAGCCGCCGGCTAAAATAGCTCATGATGTCGGGGTTGACGAAATCGTAATGCGCCAGCATTCCGGATATGCGCTCCTCGTGCAGGTTCGGGGCGAACAGTTCCGTCAGCGAGGAGGCGATCGCTTCCAGCGGGGTCTTGTCGCGGCAGAAATGCACATAGGCTTCGACCGCGAAGCGCGTCGCGGGGAGGATGCCTTCGGTGGACTCGACATAGGCGCTGTCGAGCCCGAGGCCTTCGGTCAGCTTCAGCCAGCGCTCGATGCCGCCCTCGGTGCCGAGGTCGCCGTCATGGTCTTCGATGCGGTGCCGCCATTCCATCCGCGTGGCGCGATCGCGGAACCGGGAAATCACCACTGCGTCCTTCAGCGGAATCGTGCTCTGATAGAAATAGCGGTTCAGCGCCCAGGCCTGCACCTGTCCCTTGTTCAGCTTGCCGCCATGCAGCAGCTGGTGAAACGGATGCAGATTGTGATAGCGCACCGCCCCGATGTGGCGCAGGGCTGCTTCCAGCTGCTCGGCGCTTTCGAGCGGCGCGCTGGCGCCGCGCGAAAAGGCCGTCATCCCGTCGGGGGATTTCGCATTTTGCGTCATCACGTTCAAAGCACGATCTCCGTTCCATCGGCGGGAATTTGCCAGCCCGCCTGTTCCACCATCTTGCGCTCCGCGGAGTCGTGCAGCAGCGCTGGATTGGAATTGTTGATATGCAGAAATATCTTCCTCCCGATATCGAGGCTGGCCAGGCTTCCGATTGCTCCGGCATTTCCCGACATCGCGATATGTCCCATGGCTTGCCCGGTCTTGGTGGAAAGGCCGGCCGCGATCAACTCGTCATCCCGCCACACCGTGCCGTCGAAGAAGATCAGCGGCGCGCCGGCAAGCCGCGACTTGAGATCGTCGTCGACGCCGGCGCAGGCGGCGAGGAAATAGAAATACTTGCCGCTCGCCTTGTCGGCAATGCGTAGCCCGAGCGTGTCGCCCGCGCCGTCATTGCCGCCGGGGTGAGCCTTGCCTTCCAGATACCAGGCGCCCTTGCCCGATACCTCGAACGGCAGGATCTCGATGCCGGACGGCGCGCCGCCGGGCAGATCAGGTTCGAACGCCTCGTTCACCGCGATTGGCTGGCGTCGCACGTTCTTCTCGCTCAGCACGTTGAAGATGCTGTTGGCTTTCAGAATCGAAAGCACCTTTGGGTGCGCGTAGATCGCAAACGGCGAGCCTTCGCGCATCGACAGCAGGCCTGCCACCGCATCGATTTCGCCATTGGTCAGGATCACGCCCGAGATCGGACTGTGGCGAAGCTGGCCTTCTCTCGGATGCAGCTGTGGCGTCGCGATCAATTGCTGGCGCAGATCGGGCGAGGCATTGATCAGATACCAGTGCTCGCCATCGGCGCTGACCGCGATCGAGGCCTGGGTGCTCCTGAGCTCGGGATTTTCGGTCCGCGCCATCAGGCAAACCGGACATCCGCAATTCCATTGCGGAACACCGCCGCCGGCCGCGGCGCCCAGGACGACGACGCGAAGCATGATCCGTCTCCTGGAAATCCAGACACCTTGGACTACAAACGTCTCAAAGGTGGACCCGGCGTGCCACGATCCCTTGCGGGAGCGGGTCACACCTGGAAGTCCACCTCAATCAAAACGTGAAGCTGTCGCGGCCGCTTATTTGCGGGCGGCGCACGCATACATGTTGATTTCCATGCCGACCGGCACTTCGACGATCTTCGGGGTTTTCCAGGCCATTTTGGCTCTCCTTGTTGACAGGACGAACTCCGCCCGCCTGATAAACTAGTCGGGATTGCAAAGTTCGCCAGTGAAATCTTTCGTCGTAAAACACTGGATTTCCATGCTGCATCGCAAAAAGAGTTCACCGAATTGTGCGGCGTGCCGTCAAACCAAAGCCGGATCAAGCGGTTCAGAGTCGCGTGCGCCGGACCGGGCGCGGGTTCCGCTTCGGCCTCACCGGTCGAGAATTCGGATAAAGATGTTGTGACTTGTGAAAAGCCCCGGGTTCGCCGACCGGAACCCTAAACCCAAAGTGGATTTCAGGCCATGCCGCGGTATTTCTTCAACACACGGATCGGCGATGAGCTGATCGCCGATCCCGAAGGCGAAGAGCTGCGCAATCCCGACCGCGCCTGGGAGGTCGCCCGCGCCATGATCCGGGAATTGCTGAAAACCGAAGGCGCCGAGGGCGCGCTGTTGACGGCGATCCTCGAAGTCACCGACGATGACGGCGAGATCGTGTTGGAATTTCCGTTCGCCGAAGCGCTGCTCGATTTCTCCGATATGCGGGTGACGAAACACTGACGACTCATGCCGGTCATTCCGGGGCGCGCTCCGCGCGAAACCCGGAATCTCGAGATTCCGGGTTCGATGCTTCGCATCGCCCCGGAATGAAATTGTACCCGCAACGTACCCGCAACCCCGCCGGCCCCGATCCATTCCGGCCTGACTGCCCGCAACTGCCCCATGTTTTCCGATTGCGCAGCGGCGTGGAAATATCGGAGACTGCCGCCCAGGAAAGCCACCGGCACCGGCAAGGTTTGCCGCGCGGGAATAAGGGCTTCCACCAAAGGGGAGGACGTCATGATGATCTGCTCGTCGCCGCGCAGCCTGTTGCTTGCGGGCGTTTTTATCGGCGCATTTACCTGTGCCGCCGCCGCGCAACAGCCGGCCAGTCCGGCCGCGCCTGCTGCGCCGGCCGCCGCGGCGCCGCTGCCGCCGGGTTCGCCCATGATCGGGCGGCCCGACAACGAAGCCGCCGCCAAGCTTGCGCCGGTGGCGCCGCCGCCGCTGCCGGCCTCCGTCGACAAATTGCCGATCGCAAAACTCAAGGTGCCGGCCGGCTTCAATATCGAGGTCTACGCCGGCGGCATGGCCAACGCCCGTTCGCTGGCGCTCGGCGACAAGGGCACGGTGTTCGTCGGCAGCCGCCTCGTCGACAAGGTCTATGCGATCGTCAACAAGGACGGCAAGCGCTCGGTCAAGGTGCTGGCCTCCGGCCTCTACCGGCCGAACGGCGTCGCCTTCCACAACGGCACGCTCTACATCGCCGAACTGTCCAAGATCGACAAGATCGACAAGGTCGAGGACGTCCTCGACAACCCGCCAAAGCCCACCACGATCTACGACAACCTGCCCAAGGACGAAGCCCATGGCTGGAAGTTCATCGCGGTCGGTCCCGACAACAAGCTGTATGTTCCGGTCGGACAGCCCGGCAACAACGTGCTGCATGACGACGCCCACGGCCAGATCCGCCGCATCAACCTCGACGGCACCGGCGCCGAAGTGGTTGCGCTCGGCGTTCGCAATTCCGTCGGCTTCGACTGGAATCCGGAAACCAAGCAGCTCTACTTCACCGACAACGGCCGCGACTGGATGTCGGAGGACGTGCCGGAGGACAAGCTCAATCGCGTCAGCAAGGTCGGCGAGGATTTCGGCGTGCCCTATTGCTACCAGGGCAATATTCCGGATCCCGAATTCGGCTGGGGCCATTCCTGCAAGGACTACACGGCGCCGGTCGGCCTGATGGGTCCGCATACCGCCGCACTCGGCATGCGGTTCTACACCGGCAACATGTTCCCGAAGAACTACAAGAACGCCATCATCGTGGCGCGGCACGGTTCCTGGAACCGGTCCAAGAAGGCCGGCGGTGACGTCGTCGTCGTCAAGCTCAACAAGGACGGCACCGTGAAATCGATGGAGCCGCTCATCACCGGCTTCCTCGACAACAACAATTATGTCGGCCGGCCGGTCGACGTGATGCAGATGAAGGACGGCTCGATCCTGGTCTCCGACGACTGGAACGGCGCGGTCTACCGCGTCACCTACGGCAAGCCGAAGGTGGCTTCGCAGTAAGGCGATCAGGGCAACAACCGTCATTGCGAGCGAAGCAATCCATGCTTCCGCGTGGATTGCTTCGTCGCTTCGCTGCTCGCAATGACGAGCAAGCGTCGAGACCGTACCATGCACAAGACAATTGCGGCCTTGGCGCTTGCACTAATCGCAGCTCCGGCGCACGCCGAGACCATCGAACAACGCGCCGTGGCCTGCTTTGCCTGCCATGGCGAGCACGGCCAATCCGAGACCGAGAACACGCCTTCGCTCGGAGGTCAGCAGCCGGCCTACGCGCTGATCCAGCTCTTCATGTTCCGCGAAAAACTGCGCAGCTTCGAGCCGATGAACGAGATGGTGAAGGCGTTCACCGACGACGATCTGCGCGCCTTCTCCGAGTTCATCGGCAAGTTACCGAAACCCAATCCGCCCGCGGACGCCGGCGATCCCGCGCGGATCGAGCGCGCGAAGGAGCTGGTGCAGAAGAACCATTGCGGCACCTGCCACAACTTCGATTTCGCCGGGCGCGACAACGTCCCGCGCATCGCCGACCAGCGCGAGGATTATCTCGCCAAGACGCTCGCCGAATACAAGGACAACAGCCGCCACGGCTATGACGGCACCATGGCCGAGGTGCTGCAGCCGGTCACGCCGGAGCAGATCGCCGATCTCGCCTATTATCTCGCCCGCCTGCGCTAGGTTCTCTTCGCACACGACGGTTTCGCGGGTGGCGCTGGCGCGGACTCGGCGCTACAAGACCGGCATCGATACGGAGTTGTTATGCAGGATATCTGGCGTTTGTCGGCCCAAGACCTCGCGGCCCTGATCAAGTCGAAGAAGGTTTCGGCCAAGGAGGCCGCGACCGCGGCGCTGGCGCGGCTCGATGCGGTCAATCCCGCCATCAACGCCGTGGTCGATCACAAGCCGCAAGAAGTGCTGGCGCAGGCCGCCGCGATCGATGCGGCGATCGCGCGGGGCGAGGAGGTCGGCGCGCTCGCGGGCGTGCCGGTCACGGTGAAGGTCAATATCGACCAGGCGGGCTTCGCCAATACCAACGGTCTCAAGATTCAGCGCGACGTCATCGCTGCGACCAACAGCCCGGTGATCGACAATCTGCGCAAGGCGGGCGCCGTCATTCTCGGACGCACCAATTGCCCGGCGTTTTCCTACCGCTGGTTCACGACCAATTTGATCCATGGCGACACCAAGAACCCGCGCGATCCCGCCATCACGCCGGGCGGCTCGTCTGGCGGCGCGGGCGCAGCGGTCGCGGCCGGCATCGGCCATATCGCGCACGGCACCGACATCGCCGGCTCGATCCGCTATCCGGCTTATGCCTGCGGCGTGCATGGCTTGCGGCCGACGGTGGGACGTGTCGCCGCCTTCAATGCCTCGCTGCCCGAGCGCCCCATCGGGCCGCAGAGCTCGGCGGTCTCTGGCCCGCTGGCGCGCACCATCGGCGATCTCCGAATCGCGCTTCATGCGATGTCGGGCAAGGACGCGCGCGATCCCTGGTGGGTGCCGGCGCCGCTCGAAGGACCCGCGATGCCGAAGCGCGCCGCGCTCTGTCTTGCGCCTGATAGCCTGGAAGCCGCGCCTGAAGTGAGGGCAGCGGTCATCGATGCCGGAAAACGGCTGCAGCGCGCCGGATGGACGGTCGAGGAAATCGCCGACACGCCGCCGCTCCGCGAGCCGGCGGAATTACAGACAAAGCTCTGGCTCGGCGACGGTTATGAAGCGCAGCTCGCCGCTGCCGAGCGCGAAGGCGATCCCGGCGCGCTGGCCTGCCTGCGCGGCAACAAGTCGAAGGTTTTTCCGTTCGATGCGGACGCGCTCTCCAAAACCCTGACGCGGCGGGCAACCTTGAGCCGGCAGTGGCTGCAGTTCTTCGAGACCTATGCGGTGCTGCTGATACCGGTCTCCGGCGAACTGCCGTTCCCCGACGGCCTCGACCGGCGCGACGAGGCCTCGTTTGCGCGGGTCTGGCGCGCGCAACTGGCGCAGATCGCCATTCCCTTCATGGCGCTGCCTGGGCTAACGGTGTCCACGGGATTGGTGGGAAAAATTCCCGTCGGCGTTCAGGTGGTCTCGGGGCGTTTTCGCGAGGACCTCTGCCTGCTCGCGGGCGAGGCGATCGAGGCCGGCGGCGTGCCGCCGGCGCCGATCGATCCCGTCAGCTGAATCAAACACCGAGGACGTCACAGAGCGATGGCTGGCATTTACGATTTCACTGCAACCTCGCTCGCCGGCGAGGACGTAGCCCTGAAGCGGTTCGAAGGGCAGGTGCTCCTGATCGTCAACACCGCGAGCGCCTGCGGGTTCACCCCGCAATATCGCGGGCTGGAGGCGCTGCAAAAGCAACTCGGCCCGCGCGGCTTCTTCGTGCTCGGATTTCCCTGCAACCAGTTCGGCAGGCAGGAACCGGGCGATGCCAAGGCGATCGGCGAGTTCTGCGCCAGCAACTATGCCGTCACGTTTCCGCTGTTCGCCAAGATCGAGGTCAATGGCGATCGCGCCCATCCGCTCTATCGGTATTTGAAAAGCGAGAAATCCGGCCTGCTGGGGTCCTCGATCAAATGGAATTTCACCAAATTCCTGGTCGATCGTTCCGGAAAGGTGGTGGCGCGGCACGCGCCGACCGCAACTCCGGAATCCCTGAGGAAAGAAATCGAGGCCCTGCTGTGAACGAGAACGACGACGCCAAGGAAGAGCCAGCGAGCGAGCAACTGCCCGATCGCCTGTGCACCGATCCGAAGAGCCCGTACTACAATGAAGCGATCCTGGCGCGCGACGTCGGCATCCGCTTCAAGGGCGTCGAGAAGACCAACGTCGAGGAATATTGCGTCAGCGAAGGCTGGGTCCGCGTCACCGCAGGGAATGCCAAGGATCGCTACGGCAATCCGCTGACGATCAAAGTCCACGGCCCGGTCGAACCGTATTTCCGCGACAAGCAATAATTCGTCATGGCCGGGCTTGACCCGGCCATCCAAGTCTCTCTCGCCGTAACAAAGTTAAGACGTGGATGCCCGGGTCAAGCCCGGGCATGACGAAGAAGGAAAGCCCAAACCCCATGTCCGTCCGCATCGTCGACGTCCGCGAAGTGACAAAGCCGATCTCGTCTCCGATCCGCAACGCCTATATCGATTTCACCAAAATGACCACGAGTCTCGTCGCCGTCGTCACCGACGCGATGCGCGACGGCAGGCGGGTGGTCGGTTACGGCTTCAATTCCAACGGCCGCTACGGGCAGGGCGGTTTGATCCGCGAGCGCTTTGCGCCGCGCCTGATGGAGGCCGATCCGAAGACGCTGCTCGATGAGGCCGGCGACAATCTCGATCCCGACAGGATCTGGGCGACCTTGATGTCGAACGAAAAACCGGGCGGCCATGGCGAGCGTTCGGTCGCGGTCGGCACCATCGACATGGCGGTGTGGGACGCGGTGGCCAAGATCGCGGGCAAACCGCTGTTCCGGTTGCTCGCCGAGCGCCATGGACGAGAAGCCGATCCGCGCGTCTTCGTCTACGCCGCCGGCGGCTATTATTATCCCGGCAAGGGCTTGCAAATGTTGCGCGGCGAGATGCGCGGCTATCTCGACCGCGGCTACAACGTCGTCAAGATGAAGATCGGCGGCGCGCCGATCGACGAAGACCGCACGCGGATCGAGGCCGTACTCGCTGAGATCGGCAACGACGCGCAGCTCGCCGTCGACGCCAACGGCCGCTTCGATCTGGAGACGGGCATCGCCTATGCCAAAATGCTACGCGACTATCCGCTGTTCTGGTACGAGGAGGTCGGTGATCCCCTGGATTTCCAGCTGCAGGCGGCGCTGGCGGAATTCTACCCCGGCCCGATGGCGACCGGCGAAAATCTGTTCAGCCACCAGGACGCGCGCAACCTGTTGCGCTATGGCGGCATGCGGCCCGACCGCGACTGGCTGCAATTCGACTGCGCGCTGTCCTATGGTCTCTGCGAATACCAGCGCACGCTGGAAGTGCTGAAGACGGCAGGCTGGTCGCCAAGCCGCTGCATCCCGCATGGCGGCCATCAGATGTCGCTCAACATCGCGGCCGGCCTCGGCCTCGGCGGCAACGAGAGCTATCCCGATCTGTTCCAGCCCTATGGCGGTTTCCCCGACGGCGTCCGCGTCGAGGCCGGCCACATCACCATGCCGGATCTGCCGGGCATCGGGTTCGAAGGGAAATCCGATCTCTACAAGGAGATGAAGGCGCTGGCGGCGTAGCCTAATTCGTCATGGCCGGGCTTGACCCGGCCATCCACGTCTACCTTCTTTGATGCGGTAAAGACGTGGATGCCCGGGACGAGCCCGGGCATGACGGAAAGAATAGATGGAGCGGTCCGTCATTCCGGGGCGCATCGAAGATGCGAACCCGGAATCTCGAGATTCCGGGTTCCTGCTTCGCAGGCCCCGGAATGACAAGCGACTACGACAGCCGCATATCCAATAGCCTGCGTCCCTCGCTCCTCAGCAACCGCCTCACCGCACCGGATGCAACGACTTCGCCGTCATTGGCGTAGGCCTCGTGGTTCTTCTCGATGTCCTCGAGGCGGTAGAGATAGTTGACCATGATGCCTGCGGATTCGCGCAGGCCCTTGGGCGAGAGGTCGCCCATCCAGTCGATCCGCTCCAGCCGCGCGCCGTTGCCGAGGTGGAAGCGGGCCACCGAGTCGATCAGCCGTCCCTTCGGCGTGCGGGCTTTGAGGAAATAATATGCCGCCAGCGGCTCGAGCACCGCGCGCAGCTGCGCCTCAAGCTCGGCATTCTCGTACCAGTCGGACCTGTCGAGAATTTCCAGCACCGCGCGGTCCTCATCCGACACGGGAACATCGTCCGCCTGCTTCAGCCAGGTCATGAAACCCGGCACCGGCGAGAGCGTCACAAAATTCTCCAGTCTCGGCAGCTCGCGCTGCAATTCCTCGGCCACCTGCTTGATCAGGAAACTGCCGAAGGAAATGCCGCCGAGGCCGCGCTGGGTGTTGGAGATCGAATAAAACACCGCGGTGCGGGCGCGCTCGGTCGGCACCAGCGGTCGGTCGGCGGCGAGCAGCGGGGCGATCGCCGCCGGAATCGTCTCGGTCAGCGCCACCTCGACGAAGATCAGGGGCTCGTCGACCAGAGCCGGATGGAAGAACGCGTAGCAGCGGCGGTCGACCGGGTCGATGCGGCGGCGCAGATCGTTCCAGTCGCGGATTTCATGCACCGCCTCGTAGCGGATGATCTGTTCCAGAATGTTGGCCGGTGTCGACCAGTCGATCCTGCGCAGCACGAGAAACCCCCTGTTGAACCATGAGGACAAGAGATGCGCGACGTCGCGGTCGAGCGCGGCGAGGTCCTTGTGCCCTTTCATGGCGGAAAGCAGATCGGTGCGCATCGCCACCAGCGCGCTGGTGCCGCCCGGCGCGCGGTTGAGCCGCCGGATCAGTTCCTGCCGCCGCGGCTCGGAAGCGTAATGCAGTTCACTGGCATCAGTGTCGTTGGGCTGCGCGCGCCAGTTCTCGATCGTCTGCGCCAGCCGTTCCCGGTCCGGCCCGAAGTCGCGGGTCAGCTTCTCGAAGAACGCCAGCCGTTCGGAATCGTCGAGATGCTGGTAGCGGTCGAGCACCTCGCGCGCCATGGCGGTGGCTGACGCCTCGCCGCGGCCCGACAGCAGCGCCTCGCACAAGGCAATCAGCTCGGCGCCATCCGGTTTGGCCTCCGAGGACCCTACCCGGCGAAGCAGCGTGCGGCCGCGCTCGGAAATCGAGGCCAACAGGTCCGAGAAAAAGGCGTTGCTGCTCATGTCGGGCTAAGTCGAATCCGGATCCGGGTAGAAGCTTACATGGGATTTAGGGCAGCGACGATCACAATCAAGCGGGCATCCAGCGCAAAAAACGGTCAGGCTGTAGGGCGGATTGGAGCCGAAGGCGTAATCCGCCGTCTTGACGAACCCTCCGCCTCCGCCATGCTATCCTTGGTCGATGGCTGCCACGCGAAGGCAAATTTCCTAAGGAAGACTATCATGAACTTGACCGCCTCCCGTGCAACGCTAATCGCCAATATTTGCGCGCTCGTCGTGGCTTTCATCGTAGTCGCGGAGGGCGCCTATATCGGACCTGGACCCTTGGGTCATTATCTGAGTAACGACGCATGGGGCTTTTTTTGTCCGGTCCTCGTGATGTTCATCATCAGAAATCGGAGTTTTTCCTTCTGCTTTCTCGCTCTCTACGTTCTGCTCTCAATCCAGATGCTCTTTCAAGCACGAGGTACTTATCTCGGTACCTACGTGGAAAATGACCCAAAGTTTGGATCGCTCCCATTCCTTCCTCTTTTTGCTGTCTTTTCCTTGGTTTGCTTGATGATCTATGCGGCATTTGCCTCAGTTCGCTTCGCTATCGCAAAACTAAGCTCTACAAGAAATTAAGTCGCATAGGACGGATTGGAGCCCAAGGCATAATCTGTCGCCGTGACCATCCGGCGGAAAAAACTCGGAGTATTTCGGCAAGCGTCGATGATGGTCGGCCGGGTGGTTGAAGCTATTGCGGCCTTAATGGCGGATTACGCCTTCGGCTCCAATCCGCCCTACAAGCTGAAGCCGTCATTGCCGGGCTTGACCCGGCAATCCATCGCTTCGAAAGACTTTCACGAAGGGTGATGGATACGCGGGTCAAGCCCGCGTATGACAAGTCATTGCTTTTCCGCAAACTCCGTCGGGGTCTTGCCGGTGACCTGGCGGAAGGCGTGGGAGAAGGCGGGCACGCTGGCGTAGCCGAGTTCGGAGGCGAGCTGCTTGACCGAGACATCGGTTTCCATCGAAAGCTTCTCGATGGCGCAGGCAATGCGGGCACGCTGGCACCAGCTCTTGAAGCTCAGCTGCGTCTCGGCGGAAAACAGCCGCGACAATGTCCGCGCCGAGGTCCCGACCGCGCGCGCCAGCGTTTCGATCTCGTGGGCGGCGGTGGGATCGCCGAGCACGATATCGGCGGCGCGGCGGCAGCGCGCTTCCTGCGGCAACGGAATGAAGGTGGTGGAATCCTCGGCGTGGTGCAGTTCGAGCACGGCCAATTTTATCAAGAGTTCGGTGCGCGCGGGATCGTTGCTTGTATCGAACAGCGCCAAAATGGTCTCGTGCAACAGCCGCGACACCTTGACGACGAATTCGGACGAAAGACTTTCGCTGCGCTCTTCCCGCGCCAGCCACGCCAGATCGAAATACAGCGTGCGCATGTCGATGTCGGCGAGCACGTCGATGGCATGTCCGAGCCGCGCCGGCACCCACACCGCGCGGTCGGGCGGCACCAGCCAGCGTCCCTTCGGCGTGGTGACCTGCATCGTGCCCCTGGCCGCATAGACCAGTTGCGCCTCGCGGTGCATATGGGTGTCGAGCCGAATGCCCTTCCTGTAATGGCGCGAGACGAGGTGGACGCCATCGCCGGTCGCGCGCTGGCCCCTCAGCAGGGCTGCGATTGGCGGCTCGGCGATACTCATTGGCGGCATCCCGTCAGGACAAGGCCCTATAACCTACTGCAAAATACGATCGGATTCGACCCAGGGATTTGCATATGAACAGCCCCGCCCGCGTGATCGGCTTCGTCAACGCCGCCCATTTCATCGACCATTATTCGATGCTGATTTTTGCCGCCGCCGTGATCGTGATGGGGCCCGCGCTGGGCATGGCCTATTCGGAGCTGTTGCCCTACGCCACCCCCGGCTTCGTCGCGTTCGGCGCGGGCTCGCTGTTGACCGGCTGGCTCGGCGACCGCTGGAGCCGCCGCCACATGATGGTGATCTTCTTTCTCGGCATCGGCGCCTCGATGATCGCGGTCGGCCTGGTCGAGAGCCCGCTGCAACTCGGCGCGGCGCTGCTGTCGATCGGTCTGTTTGCCTCGATCTACCATCCCGTCGGCACCGCGATGATCGTGTCCTATGCCGACCGGCTCGGCCGCGAGATGGGGCTGAACGGCGTCTGGGGCAATCTCGGCGTCGCCTCTTCGGCGCTCGTCACCGGCGTGGTCGGCCAGTATCTCGGCTGGCGCTTTGCCTTCATCATTCCGGGCATCGTCACCATCCTGGTAGGTCTCGCCTTTGCCTGGACCGTGGTGCATGAGGACCGCACCGGCTCGCGGCAGGCGGCGGCGCAGGCGCGCGTTGCGAAAGAAGACATGTGGCGGGTAATCGTGGCGCTGCTGATCGTGGTGGTCGCGATCTCCACCACCTTCAACGCGGTGACGGTGGCGCTGCCAAAACTGTTTGCCGAGCGGCTCGCCGACCTGACCAAGAGCCCGGCGCTGTTGGGCGTGATCGCGGCCTGCGTCTATGTGTTCGGCGCCATGACGCAATACACCATCGGCAAGCTCTTGGACCGCCATTCGCTGAAGGCGGTCTCGCTGCCGCTGTCCTTCGTGCTGGCGCCGTTTCTGTATTTCGCCGCCACGCTGTCGAACCTGCCGCTGATCCTGGTCTCGATCGGCATCGTGATGGGCGCGTTCGGCCAGGTCACCGTCAACGACGCCATGGTCGGCAAATACACCAGCGAGGAATGGCGCTCGCGCGCCTATGCGGTGCGCTATTTCGTCGGCTTCACCGCGGCCGGCGTCTCGGTCGGCCTGGTGGCCTGGCTCTACCAGCAGGGCGGTTTCGTCACCATGCTGCATGCGTTCGCTGGCCTGTGCCTGCTGGTGATCGCCGCCGCCCTGATCCTGCCGACGGAGATCAAGGTGCCGGCGGCCGAAGTGAGCCATCCTTGAGCGTCATGGCCGATCCGGAACTGGAACGCCTGCTCGCCGGCCTGCATGCGAGAAGCGACGAGCAGGCGGCTGCGATGCGAAACCTCGACGCCAGCCGGACGGACAGAGCCTTTCTCAGCGACAAGCTCGTCGCGCTCGATCGCGACAAGGCGGAATTCTGCTACCAGCTTTGCCGCGCCAGCAATGCGCGCCGGATCGTCGAGATCGGCACCTCGTGGGGCGTCTCGACGCTCTATCTCGCCGCGGCGCTGCGCGACAATATCCGCTTAACCGGCGGCGCCGGCGTGGTAATCGGCACCGAATACGAGCCTGACAAGGCCGCCGCTGCGCGGACGCATTTCGACCAGGCGGGCTTGAGCCGATACATCGAGCTGCGCGAAGGCGACCTGCGCGAGACGCTGAAGCAAATCGACGGACCGGTCGATTTCATGCTGATGGACATCTGGATCTCGATGGCGCGGCCGGCGCTGGAATTGGTCGGCCCGCATCTCAAGGCAGGGGCCGCCGTGATCGCCGACAATACGGCGCAATATCCCAGCGAATACGCGGACTATTTCGCGTATCTCGCGGCCAACGGCTTCCGCACGATGACGCTGCCGTTCGCCGGCGGCCTGGAATTGTCCGTGCGCTGCCCGTCCTGAGAGTCTGACCGAAAAAGCAGCCAGCACTTCCGGGCCACCCCAATCGCTTGAGAAAGAATCTCTTTCTTCGCCATAGCCGGGCTCGTCCCGGCCATCCACGTCTTTCTTGCAGCTTGGTTGCAAAGACGTGGATGCCCGGGACAAGCCCGGGCATGACGAGTTTGCATGACCGTCGGTTCCATTGGCTGCATTTCGAGTCAGACTCTAGGCGGCTGGCGGTCTTCCACCTATTCTCTGACCACCCGCACCGCACCCCTTGCGGCGCTTGTCGTGAGCGCGGCATAGGCCTTCAGCGCCATCGAAACCTTGCGGCTGCGTTTTGCGGGCTTCCAGGCATCCGTCTTCCTGGCCAGCATCGCCTCCCTGCGCCGCGTCAGAACGGCGTCATCAACGAGCAGGCTTATAGAACGCTTCGGAATATCGATTTCGATGCGGTCGCCTTCCTCGACCAGGCCGATCAAACCGCCTTCGGCGGCTTCCGGTGAGACATGCCCGATCGACAGGCCCGAGGTCCCGCCCGAAAAGCGTCCATCGGTGATCAGCGCGCAGCTTTTGCCGAGACCTTTGGATTTGAGATAGCTGGTCGGATAGAGCATCTCCTGCATGCCGGGGCCGCCGCGCGGGCCCTCGTAGCGGATCAACACGACGTCGCCGGCGCGGATCTTGCCGGTCAGGATGCCTTCGACCGCGGCATCCTGGCTCTCGAAGATCCGCGCCGGACCTTCGAACTTCAGGATGCTTTCATCGACGCCTGCGGTTTTCACGATACTGCCGTCGGCGGCCAGATTGCCGGAGAGCACCGCAAGACCGCCGTCCTTTGAGAAGGCGTGCTCGACGTCGCGGATGCAACCCGCCGCGCGGTCGGTGTCTATCTCGTCAAAACGCCGATCCTGGCTGAAGGCGACCTGCGTGGGCACGCCGCCGGGCGCGGCTCGGTAGAATGTGCGCACATTCTCGCTCCTGGTACGTCTGATATCCCAGCGGTCCAGGGCGGCTTCGAGCGACTCGCTGTGCACCGTCGGCAGCTCGCGATTGAGCAGATTGGCGCGGTCGAGTTCGCCGAGAATGGCCATCACGCCGCCGGCGCGGTGAACGTCTTCCAGATGCACGTCCGGAACGGAGGGAGCGACCTTGCACAGCACCGGCACCCGGCGCGACAGCCGGTTGATGTCCTGCATCGTGAAGGGTATCTCGCCTTCATAGGCCGCCGCCAGCAGATGCAGCACGGTGTTGGTCGATCCGCCCATGGCGATGTCCAGCGTCATGGCATTTTCGAACGCCTTGAAGCTGGCGATGGTCCGCGGCAGCGCGGTCTCGTCATCCTGTTCGTAGTAGCGGCGCGCCAGGTCGACGATCAGATGGCCGGCCTCGACAAACAGGCCCTTGCGATCGGCATGGGTCGCCAGCACCGAGCCGTTGCCGGGAAGGGCAAGCCCCAGTGCCTCGGTCAGGCAGTTCATGGAATTTGCCGTGAACATGCCCGAGCAGGACCCGCAGGTCGGGCACGCCGATCGTTCGATGATTGCGACGTCAGCGTCGCTGACCGTGTCGTCGGCGGCCGCGACCATGGCGTCCACCAGATCGACCGACCTGTTTTTTCCGTTGATCGTGACCTTGCCGGATTCCATCGGCCCGCCGGAAACGAACACGGTCGGAATATTGATCCGCAATGCCGCCATCAGCATGCCCGGCGTGATCTTGTCGCAGTTGGAGATGCACACCATGGCATCCGCGCAGTGCGCGTTGACCATGTACTCGACGCTGTCGGCAATCAGCTCGCGCGACGGCAGGCTGTAGAGCATGCCGTCGTGCCCCATGGCGATGCCGTCGTCGACCGCAATCGTGTTGAATTCCTTGGCGACGCCACCGGCCTGTTCGATTTCGCGCGCCACCAGCTGGCCGAGATCCTTGAGGTGGACGTGGCCGGGCACGAACTGCGTGAACGAGTTGACCACGGCAATGATCGGCTTGCCGAAATCCTCGTTTTTCATGCCGGTCGCGCGCCAAAGGCCGCGGGCGCCCGCCATGTTGCGGCCGTGAGTTGTGGTGCGGGAACGATAGGCTGGCATGGATTTCCTCTAGACTTTCAGGTTTTGCGACCGCGGCTCCGGCTTGACGGCTTGTAACGGACGGGCTTCCTCCGGGCCATATGGAAGGACTTCCGCTCTCTCAATGGTGATAAGACCGCTCGACATCATCCCGTCAAGCACCGGCAGGAAAGATGATCCTGGTATTTCCGCGCCCGGCTAGCCATCGGCCGTCTTGTCGGTGCCGTACTGCAGAACCTGCAGTTTCTCCAGCGTGACCAGACCACTGTCCATCATTCCGTCGAGAACCGGCAGGAATTCATTGATCTTCTCCTCGGAATCCACGATTTCGATGACCAGCGGCAAATCCATGGAAAGGCGCAGGATCTTGTCGGTATGGATCAGGCTCGATTTGCCGAATCCCATCGGACCGCGCAACACGGTGGCGCCGGCCAGGTGCATCTCGCGCGCCTTCATGACGATCGCTTCATAGAGCGGACGGCCCTCGAATTTATCATCCTCGCCGGCGAAAATCCTCAACAGGACGGCTTGTTTCGGTAGTTGCATGTCTCGATTCCTTACAAACGATTGAGGCGTGCCGCCAGCGCATGACCGATCCATACGCTGGCGATCCAGGTGACGGCCGAGACGACCAGATAAACCAATGCGGTCTGGACTCTGCCGGACTGCACCAATCTCAGGGTTTCCAGACTGAACGCGGAGAATGTCGTGTAACCCCCGCAGATGCCGACCATGACGAACAGCCTCTGCCGCGCGCTGACGAACAGCCTGCCGTCCGGACCGGTCAACGCAGCATAAAATCCAATGACGAACGAACCGGTCACGTTGACGAACAATGTGCCCCAGGGAAAGCCGTCGCCGAACTGGCTCACGAACAGGACGGAAACCAGGAAACGTCCCACCGCGCCGACGATGCTTCCGAGCGCCACCGAAACATAGGAGCCCGCCTTGTCCCAGAGTGTTGACCACCAGGCGCGGCGCCGTACGCGAGCGGGCGGGGGCTTCTCGATCTGGCCGCTCGGCGGCAATTTCGGTGAAATGTTGTCCTGCATGGCTGGATGCTCTTACCCCAGGACGTAGAGGCCGGCCGCAAAGCCGCCGGTGACGGCCAGAAGGCAGAGGGAAAGCGAGAGCACCATATTTCCGGCAGCGCGCATCATTTCGCCGTCGCGGGCAAGTGACAGCGTTTGCAGGCTGAAGGACGATACCGTGGTGTAGGTTCCAAGGATGCCGATCGCCGCGAATTGCCACGGTTTTACGGCCGCAAAAATCCCATGGCTGGCGGCCGATGCCGCGAGGATGCCGAGCAGGAAGGCGCCGCTCACATTGGCGACTATTGTTCCCCAGGGAAATGTCTCGCCGACACGCCGCGCCACAAAGCCGGACAGCCAGAATCTCGCTGTCCCACCGAGCACGCTGCCCAGCGCAACCCACATGACGCCGTTGATCGTATCCACTGCAGGCCTCTACATTTCACCGGGTCGCTTGCTGCTCAAATCTTCCGCCGATCGCTCCGCAACGCCAACAATAAACGCACCGGCCGTCGGCCCACCAGCTCCGGTTGGCGGACGACGCAGCAATCCTGTTTCGCGGTGAGACGGCCAAGGAGCCTGAGCGGACGTACCGCAACGGACCAACCCCCGCATTCTCGACGCGGCAGGAGTCATCAGCCCTCATCAGGCGGTTTTGGGGAACCCCATCCCCTTGGATATGCAATCCTAAACCATGTCAAACCAGGGATCAATGTCGGCCGACAAAACCCATACTTATGGCTGGCGCTACATCGGTCGGCACACGATCGGCGAAAATTTGAGGACGGACGGTACGTCACCCATCCCCGCCCGCGCCAATACGCAAGACAACGTATATGCTCTTCGCCAAATAGCGGCCGGCCGATGAGGAGAGCTCAGCTGGATGACCGTCATTTTATTGGTCCGCCACGGTCATGTGGAGGGCATAAAACCCGAGCGTTTCAGAGGCCGCGCCGATCTCGTCCTGACGGAAACGGGCGAGCGGCAAGCTGAGTTGCTGGCGCTCCGGATCGCGTCGCAATGGGTTCCCAGTTCGATCCATACCAGTCCGCTCCGGAGATGCGTTGCAACCGGCGCGGCAATCGCCGGGGCTTGCGGCGTTCCATCCGAGCCGCTCGGCGGGCTCATCGATCTCGACTATGGCGCATGGCAGTCGCGGACATACGATGATGCCCGCGCAAGTGATCCCGGCCTTTTCGAAGCCTGGCTCACGACCCCCCAATTGGTCCGGTTTCCGAACGGAGAATCGCTCCAGGATGTCGCGACCCGCACCGCGAGCGTGCTGCGTTTCGTTCTTTCCCGGAATGCGGCGGACACGGTCGTCCTGGTCGGCCATGACAGCGTCAACAGGGTTATGCTGACTCAAATTCTCGACCTGCCGCTGTCAGCCTATTGGCGCTTCGCGCAGAGCCCCTGCTGCATCAACGAAATCGAAGTCACCGGCAGTTCATTTCAGCTGCGCCGAATGAACGACACCGCGCATCTCGACATCGGGTTCGACTGGCCGGCGCGTCATTGAACTCCCGGTGCCGCCGATGGGGGGCGTATCATGGCCCAAATCTTGAATGCCAACCTCGCGAGTACAGGCAATGTGATCTCCTCGCGAGGTTCATATGGACATGCCATCGAGTGCCCCGGCCGGCCTGATCGATCGTTCGGCAACGGGTGTCGTTCCCGGTCATTCCGACGCCAGGATGGACCAGGCCAAATACCTCCACCACGCCGGTAATCCCTGGTTCCTGGCGCTGACGGCGCTCGGCGTCGTCTATGGCGACATCGGCACCAGCCCGCTTTACGCCTTCCAGGTCGCGCTTACCGGCATCGGCCATCCGGTCCCGACCGCCGCCGACGCGCTCGGCATCGTTTCGCTGATTTTCTGGGCGCTGATGGCGATGGTGTCGCTGAAATACGTGATCTTCGTGCTTCGCGCCGACAATGACGGCGAGGGCGGCATCCTGGCATTGCTGTCGCTGGTCGGCGCCGAACAGATCGCGAGGGGCGGGAGGCTTCCCATACTGGTGCTGCTCGGCGTGATCGGCGCCTCCCTGCTCTATGGCGACGGCGTCATCACGCCGGCGATTTCGGTACTGTCGGCGATGGAGGGGCTCAAGCTGGTGGCGCCGGGATTCGAAAAATTCATCGTGCCGGTGACGCTGGTGATCCTGATCGGCTTGTTCGCGATCCAGCGCCGCGGCACCGAAAGTATCGGAAGGCTGTTCGGCCCGGTCATGGTGGTCTGGTTCGTCGTCATCGGCGTGCTCGGCGCCACCAACGTCGTGAAGGCGCCGGCGATATTGTGGGCGATCAATCCGGCGGAGGCCGCCCGCTTCCTCGGCGCCGATCCGCTGATCTCGTTCGCCGTGATCGGCGCGGTGTTTCTGGCGCTGACCGGCGGCGAGGCGCTTTACGCCGACATGGGCCATGTCGGCCCGGGCGCGATCCGCCGCGCCTGGTTCGGCCTGGTGCTGCCGGCGCTGGTGCTCAATTATTTCGGCCAGGGCGCGCTGATCCTTGCCGATCCGGCAGCCTCCGACAATCCGTTCTACAAGCTGGCGCCCGCCTGGGCGTTGATCCCGATGGTGGCGCTCGCCGCCTGCGCCACCATCATCGCCTCGCAGTCGCTGATCTCGGGCGTGTTCTCGCTGACCCGGCAGGCGATGCAGATGGGATTGTGCCCGCGGGCGAAGATAACGCCAACCTCCGTCGACGAGGCCGGCCAGATCTACATCCCGGCCACCAACTGGCTGTTGATGGCCGGCACGCTGTTCACCGTCGTGCTGTTCCGCTCGTCCGATAATCTGGCGGCGGCCTATGGCATCGCGGTATCAGGCACCATGCTGATCACCACGCTGTTGCTTTACCAGGTCGCGGTTTCGCGCTGGCGATGGCCGGCGGCCGTCGCCATCCCGGTGATCGCGATGTTCGGCGCGATCGACGCCACCTTCCTGGTCTCGAACTCGATTAAGATCGTCGAGGGCGGCTGGTTTCCGCTGGTCGTGGGCTTCGCCATCGCGGTGCTGATGCTGTGCTGGCGCAAGGGTTCCTCGGAAGTCAGGCGTCGTCTGCACGAGATGTCGATGCCGCTGAAGGAATTCCTCGCTTTTGCCGACGAGGCCGTGATCGGCCGCGCGCCCGGGATGGGCGTATGGCTGACCAAGGTCGATCACGGCGCCTCGCCGATGCTGCTGCGGCATATCGAGCACAACAGGGTGCTCCACGAGATCGTGGTGCTACTGACGTTCATCTCCGACCGCAGGCCGCGGGTGCCGTTTCACGAGCGTCATTCCGTGCACCGTCTCGGCCACGGCTTCTACCGGATCCAGGTCAGGCTGGGTTTCATGCAGACCCCGGACATTCCGCTCAGCCTGATCAATTGCAACAAGCTCGGCTTCGATGCCGATCTCGACCACAAGAACTACTATATCGCGCATGAGACCATCGTTCGCCGCGACGAGGGCTCGTCGATGGATCCGGTATCGTTTGCGATCTTCTCGTTTTTGAACCGCATCGCCAGTCGGGCGCCGGACTTTTTCAAGATTCCCCACGACGCCGTCATCGAGGTGGGATTTCGCGTGACGATCTGAATTTGGCGCAGCCGGTTCGGCTGCCCTTCCAGCCAATATCCGTCGGGTCGCCCGCATAATTTGCCGGCCGGACGATAATCCGGGTTCCCACATCAGCCCCGATCGATCACAATGGCGGCGAGAGCTCGCAATTCAACGAGCCGATGTAAGGGAGTATTCGATGTCTTTTCCAACCTTGCCGCGCTTGGCCGGCCTCATTCTGGGCGCCTCGATCATGATGGCCGCTCCGGCCTGCGCCGATCCGCTGAAGGACGAAATCGCGCCGACCGGCAAGCTGCGGGTCGCGATCGCGATCAGCGCGGCCGGCGGCGCGTTCTGGTGCAGCAAAAGCGCGGCCGGCGGCTTTGCCGGGGTGCCGGTCGACCTCGGCAAGGACATGGCAATGCGGCTCGGTGTACCCGTCGAATATGTCGCCTACCAGAATTCAGGCCAGATCACCGACGCCGCATCGAAAGGCGCCTGGGACGTCAGCTTCCTGCCGAAGGACCCGGAGCGCGAGACCAAGATGTCGTACGGACCCAACTACGAGGTGGCGGATGCGACCTATATCGTCAGGGCCGGATCGCCGATCGTGAATTTTGCAACCCTCGACCAGCCGGGCGTCAAGGTCGCCGCCGTCAACAACACCACGACGATGCGCGGCGCGATCGCGCATCTGAAGAACGCACAGGTCACGGGCTACCAGACCTATGACGAGATCGTCACTCTGCTGAAGAAAGGCGATGTCGATGCGTTCGCGCTCTCGCGCGAGGGGCTCAACGATCTGGCGAAACAGATTCCGGGAACGCATGTGCTGGACGAAACCTTCAAGAAGACCGTGACCGCGGTGGCGGTGCCGCTCAACCATCCGCTGGCGCTGGCGTTCGCCGCCAAATTCATGACTGACGCTGAGACCGACGGCACCTTGCGCAAGGCCTACGACAACAACGGATTGAAGGACAAGCCGATCCAGGTGAAATGACGCCTCTGCCCGATGGCCGGGACGCCTGTGACCCGAAACGCGGCACGGGAGCGGCTATCAGCGCAGGGTCTTGTAGGCTCGTTCGTCGTAGAGGCTGCCGCTCATTGGCTGCAGATCCTCCCGGAACGATCGTGCGGCCGGCGTTGAAATCCAGGCGTCCTTGCTGGCGGGCGCATCCCAGCTCTCGACGATGGTCATGTGATTCTTGCGGCTCGCCTGGGTCAGAACATCGAAGCGAAGATTGCCGCGGGCGCCCCGGCCCTGCTCGACGAATGCTTTCACCTTGCCGACCCCGACGTCGACCGAGGTTGGAATGAGGTCGACATGGGTGAGGATCACCAGCGCATCGGGCGAGGCCTCCTTGGATGGACCGACCGAGAGGGCTGAGTGAAGGCGCTCGTCATAAGCCGCGCTTTGCAGCCGGCCAAGCGCCGCTCGAAATTTCGTAGCCGCCTCGGTCGACGCAAAGGCCTGCTTTGCGCCCGGCGACTGCCATTGCTCGATCAGCGCGAAGTGGTTGGGATATCCGATGCGCTCGAGCGCATCGACCTCGACGGCACCGGAAGCCTTTCTTGCATCGGCGCCATAGGCTGTGATCAACGGCCGTGCCTCGGACACCAGGCCGGGCGCAATTTCCATGTAGGTCACGACATAGGTGGGCTGTGCGGCATCTTCCGCGAGCACATCGCGGCCGGCCCAAAATAAACCGACGGTGGCGAAAACGGTCGCGGCAAAATAGCGGTACATTGGCAATTTCCCCCAGGGATCGGTATGCGGCAGTTTAGCTCGTAGGGCGGATTGTAGCCGAAGGCGTAATCCGCCGCTTCGACTTTCATAGCCGGTAAGATCAATATTGCGTCCCGCGAACCATCCTCGGCGCGTTCGTTCCGGGTAGAGCACGTCGCTCGCAACGGCGGATTACGCCGGAGCCTGTCATCGGGCCGCGCTTTGCGCGGACCCGTTGGGCTCCAATCCGCCCTACGGATTCTACGGACTCGAAAGCGCGATGCCTCAGCGGGCTAATGCCGCTTGAAATATTGCACGGCGCGCTCATGCTTTTCCGCGGCCGCGCGGGATTTGAAGGTCCCGAGATTGCGGCGCTTGCCGGTCCTGGGATTGATCTTGCGGGAATAGAGCCGGTATTCGCCTGATTGCAATTTGCGGATCATGAGACTGGCCTCGCATCATGGTGATTGTGGAGCTGGTTGCGACGGATGAGATCGTCGCCTCGCGGCAGCGTCGCCACCACGAATCTAATTGCGATCATCGCTCTCGGTTCCGCCCCCTGGGAACCAGGTTGTCGATAGTTGGTGACAGGTCGGTCGTGCGCTGCAGTTTAATTTGTCCACCGGCACCGAGTCTGGTCCTCTGACTCCGGGGTATGCACTTGGGCACTGACGGGGGCACCATGCTGATGCGTGGAATTGGCGCTGTTGCGCTGAGCGTATCTCTTTCATCCGGAGCGTTGGCGGAGAGGCAACAGGGCGTCATGCATCGAATATCATGCACGATGGTTCGCATTTACGTCGCAAGGTACTCAGCTTCAACGGCGGAAATCTGGGCGCGCAGTCACGGGGCAACCGAGGCGCAGATCGAAGCGGCGCGAGAATGCCTGAAGGGAACGGCAGACCAGACCGCGCAGGATACGCACTGGTTTGCCCGGTAGATCGGGGTCGCACCTGCCCTGCGCCGGATCCAGTCGGGCGCTCTCCTCGACGACGGAACAACAATCGGGCAGGTAGATTCGTCCGGGTTCGTTGGCCCGCACCCACTTGCGATTCTTTTGGCCGCTTCACACATTGCTCGCAGAAATCGCCGGCGCGTCAACGTGGTTGCCATGGGTCATGACTGTTTATAGCTGCTTCATCCTCGCACTCTGGATCGTGTTCATCGCGGTCTGGGCGGTCATGGCCGTAAGCGCGAAAAGGAATATCGGCGCGCGATTCCGGTGGGGGCAGATCGGATGGCGGGCGGCGATCATCGCGCTCGTCGTTTGGGCGCTCTCTTTCCCGGCGGTCCGTCGGGCATTGCGAAATGCGCGAAGCCATGCGGCCGGCGTCAGCACGCTCTCGGGTGTTGTTGGCGTCGCGCTCTGCGCATTTGGCATTGGCCTTGCGATCTGGGCACGGCTACATCTGGGGCGGAATTGGGGGACGCCGATGTCCCGCAAGGAGAATCCGGATCTCGTCACGACCGGTCCCTACGCGCATATCCGCCATCCGATCTATACCGGCATGCTGCTTGGCATGCTCGGCTCGGCGATCGGGCAAAGCGCGTTCTGGTCGATACCGCTGGTTTTCTCCGCCGTCTATTTCGTCTACAGCGCCCGTCGCGAGGAGAAGCTGATGATGGAGCAGTTCCCCGGGCAGTATCCGGAGTATATGAGCCGGACCAAAATGCTCGTGCCATTTGTGTTTTGAGCAACTGCCGGGTTTCCCTCACCCGAAATTCGCTACTCCCGCTAATTCGTCGCGCCCGCCGCGATCGGCTCCATGCCGCTCTTGACGATCGCGTCGCGGGCGGCGGGGGAGGCGAGAAATTTGATCAAGGCCCGTCCGGCCTCGGGTTCTTTCGAAACCGTGGCGATCCCGGCCGAAAACACCGTGATGCTCTGCAACTCCGGCGGCAGCGGGCCGACGATGTCGATGCCCGCGACCGGCTTCAATTCGCTGATCTGCTGGAAACCAAGCTCGGCCTCGCCGCGCGCGACGATCTCACCGACGGGCGTGGCGGGAATCTTCCTTGCCTTGTCCTTCATGGCGTCGGCCACGCCGAGTTTGTTGAACATCTCGGTCGAGACATAGACGCCGCTGGCGCTGTCGGAATAGGCCACCGATTTTGCCGCCAGCAGCGCGCGCTTGACCGCGTCGGCCGAGGAGATGTCCGGCCTCAGTGCGCCGGCCTTCACCGCGACGCCGATCGGCGATTTCGTCAGGTCGACGCGGCTGTCGGCGACCACCTTGCCCTTGCTGACGAGGTCGCCGAGCGCATAGCCGACCATGATCAGCACGTCGGCGGCCTCGCCGCGCTCCAGCCGCATCGGAATCGCATTGACGGTGGTGCCCATCGAGGGCCCGAACGCGGTCAGCACCTTGTTGCCGGTGGCTTTCTCGAATTCCGGCACCAGCGCCTGATAGGCCGCCGTCAGCCCGCCCGAGATCATCACCCGGACCTCGGCGGCGCCGGCCGGGCCGGCCAGCAACAACACGCCTGCAAGGCCGAGCGCGAGGCTGCGAAATTTCGCGGATATCGATTTCATGTTGATTCCTCCCGGGGACGATTCTGCAGCGGTCGTCCTTGATTGGATGCTAGCCCGCAAATGGAGGTTAGCCTAGGCCCACCCCGCGACGCTTTTCGTCATGGGCGGGCTTGTCCCGGCCATCCACGCCTTTCGGCATCTCTGCTCTGTTGCATGTGAACCGCAGGCAATCTAAAATCCCGCCACGGGGAATTGCAGACTCCCGATCAGACGGTCTCCGTCCAAGCTCTGTGCAACGCTCGAAGTTCGAGGAGATTGCGCATGGACGGCCGAACGCTTCCTTCAATACGACCCAAACCCGGCAAGATTGCCTTGCTCTGGCGCGGCGATCGCCAGGCGCGTCGCGAGGCGACGGCGCAGAACAATCGGTACAACAGGATTTTCGAGGAACTGGCCGCGCTCGACATCGAGGCGGAGCCCGCGATCTATGCCGAAGAGATGGCGGATGAAGTGCGGGCGCAGCTGCTCGGTTGCGACGGCGTGCTGGTCTGGGTCGATCCGCTTTCCGACGGCAAGAACCGGTTGAAGCTCGATGCGCTGTTGCGCGAGGTCGCATCAACGGGCGTATGGGTGAGCGCCCACCCCGACACGATCCTGAAAATGGGCGTGAAGGAAGTCCTTCACCGCACCAGGGATCTCGGCTGGGGCACGGACACCCATTTGTATCGTTCCGCCGAGGCTTTTCGCGAAGAGTTTCCACCGCGGCTTGAAACTGCGGGTCCGCGCGTGCTCAAGCAGAACCGCGGCAATGGCGGGCAGGGCGTCTGGAAGGTCGAACTGTCATCCGACGCGACCGTTCGGGTTTTGCATGCCCGCCGCGGCAGCGTGCCGGAGACCATGCCACTCCACGATTTCATGCAGCAGTGCGAACCCTATTTCCTAAACGACGGATGCATCGTCGATCAGCCGTTCCAGCGGCGGCTGCCCGACGGCATGATCCGCTGCTACATGGGCGCCGACAAGGTCGTAGGTTTCGGACACCAGTTCATCAAGGCCCTGATCCCGCCGCCGCCGGAAGGCCCGGACTCGCCGGCTGCGCAGCCCGGCCCACGGATCATGCATCCGGCATCGGCGCCGCAGTTCCAGGCGCTCAGGACGAAAATGGAAACCGAGTGGACGCCGCAGATGATGCAGCTGTTGGAAATCGACGCAGACTCGCTGCCGATCATCTGGGATGCCGACTTTCTCTATGGGCCGCGCGACAACTCGGGCCACGACAGCTACGTGCTCTGCGAGATCAATGTCAGCTCGGTGTTCGCGATTCCGGATCAGGCGCCCGCCGAGATCGCGCGCCTCGCCATGGCCCGGCTGCAATCGAAAAAAGCGCGACCCGCGGTCTGACCTGCTCCGTCGGGCAAATCGCCGACGTCCCGGCGTCCTTGTCCGCCCGGCCTTGTTGCGCGATGGATTGCTTCGCCTGCGCTCGCAATGACGACAGGATGGATGTGCTGCCCTCACGAATTCACGTGCACGAAATCTCGCAGCAGCGGATAGATCTCGTTGTTCCAGCGCCTCCCCGAGAACACGCCGTAATGGCCGACGCCGGCCTGCATGTGGTGCACCTTGCGATAGGCGCGCACGCCGGTGCAGAGGTCTTGCGCGGCGAGCGTTTGCCCGATCGAGCAGATGTCGTCCTTTTCGCCCTCGACCGTCATCAGGCCCATGCGCTTGATCGAGGCCGGGTGCACCGGACGGCCGCGGTGGGTCAGCTTGCCCAGCGGCAACAGATGCTCCTGAAACACGTCGCGGATGGTTTCGATATAAAATTCCGCCGGCAGGTCCATCACGGCGAAATATTCGTCATAGAAGCTCTTGATGGTCTCGGCCTTCTCCTTCTCGCCCTTGGCCAGGTGCTGGGCGAGATCGATATGCTGCTTGATGTGGCGCTCAAGGTTCATCGACACGAAGGCGGTGAGCTGCACGAAGCCGGGATAGACCTGCCTGAACGCGCCCTTGCATTGAAAGGGTACGTAGTTGATCAAATTCTCCTCGAACCATTTCAGCGGCTTGCTCTTGGCGAAGTCGTTGACCTTGGTCGGCTGGATGCGGGTGTCGATCGGGCCGGCCATCAAGATCAGGCTCGCCGGCCGCGCCGGGTGATTGTCTTCCGACATGATCGCCGCCGCCGCCAGCGCCGACACCGACGGCTGGCAGATCGCCACCATGTGCGAACGCGGACCCATCCGGTCTAGGAAGGTGATGAGGTGCTCGGTATATTCGTCGAGGCCGAATTTGCCCGCGCCGAGCGGAATGTCGCGCGGGTTATGCCAGTCGGTGATATAAACGTCGTGATCCTGCAGCAGCGTCTTCGCGGTGCCGCGCAACAGCGTTGCGAAATGGCCGGACATCGGCGCCACCAGCAGCATGCGCGGCTGCTCGGGGGAATTTTCCTTCTTGAAATGCAGCAGCGAACCGAACGGGGTTGCAAAGGTGACTTCCTCGGTCACCGCAAGCTCCTGATTGCCGACCATCACCTTGTCGATGCCGTAAGCCGGGCGCGTATAGGTCAGCGAGGTCCGCGAGATAAGCTCGAGCGCTGCTGCGAGCCGCCCGAACACTTTGTCGGAGACGCCCTGGGGCACGAGGTTGAGATATCTGAGCGCATTTGCGGCCCCCGACCGCCATGGCTCCGTCAGGTCCATGTGGTTCTGATAGGCCTGATACATCATGGACATCATTCCGATCCGCCCCTGCCCCTGTTGCCATGCAATATCGAAGCCAGCGTGGAGTCAAATGGCCTCGTAAACTGGCACGTCGCTTGCTGCTCAAGGCGCGAGAAGCATGGATAATGGGCACGTCTTTGCGGTACGCTTCGGCAAAGGGGTGGCCCCGGGTGGGCGTTCCGGCGTCAAGGGATAAGGCCATATGGCAAAAGCGACACTGACCATCTCCAGCAAGAATTACTCGTCGTGGTCGCTGCGCGGCTGGCTGCTGACCAGGTTTTCCGGCCTCGAATTCGACGAGGTCGTCACCGCGCCCGACGATGCCTCGGCGCGGGCCGAAATCCTGCTGCTGTCGTCATCGATCCTGGTGCCGTGCCTGCGGCACGACGGCGTCACCGTATGGGATACGCTGGCGATCGCGGACTATCTCAACGAGGTGAGACCCGATGCCGGCCTGTTGCCGGCGGACCGCATCTTGCGGGCGCATTGCCGTTCGATCTGCGGCGAAATCCATTCCGGCTTCACCACGCTGCGGGCCTCGCTGCCGGTCAACCTGAAGGGCCATTTTCCCAACTTCAAGATCTGGTCGCGCGCGCAGGCCGATATCGACCGGGTCTGCGCGATCTGGCGCGAGTGCCTGGCCCAATCGGGCGGTCCGTTCCTGTATGGCGAGCGCACCATGGCGGACGCCATGTATGCCCCAGTCGTGACCCGCTTCATGACCTACGACGTCAAGCTGGAGCCGCGGCTGAAAGCCTATGCCGACATGATCATGGCGATGCCGGAGATGGCCGAATGGATCGAGGCGGCCAAGGCCGAGCCCGCCGACATCGAGGAGCTCGAGGTCGAATATTAGGCAGGCCGATGCCTGTTTGGCGGGCCCGGGCGGCGGGCACGCGTTGCTCAACTTGCGGCCAACGCCGACTCGCTCATCGCGGCCGCGGCCCGCACTGCGACCACCGGTTCGAAATCGCGGATCGCAGATTCCGGCTTCCGTCCAAGAGCTTCGGCGCCTTTGCGAAAGCGGGCGCCGATCTCGCCGCGGTGCACGCGGCTGGCGTGATTTTCGCATAGCACAATAAAGCTGTGAAGGCGGCGAACCCGGCTGCCAAAAATTTGGACGCTTAGGCCCGGCGCGGTAATCAGATTGGAGGGTGTCATGAATGTGCATGCCGCGGTCGATCTCAAATGGCATGGCCTTACTCGCCCCAACGGCGATCCCATCCGCCTGAACAACAAGAATTTCGTGGCTATCGATCGCGATCGGGATGCTTCATACGAGGCGACTTATCGTCCGCAGGCACTCTATAACCGTGCCAACGAAGGCTTTCATGCGAACAACGAAACCTTCCTGCTCCACGAGGTCTCGACAAATCTGCCGATTTATCGCCCCGATACGGGCCCCACCGATTTCCATCTTCATCTTCCACCGGGCGGTTACCAGCTCGTGCTGGTCACGTCCGGCATGTTCACGTTCGATTACGATGGCCGATTTTACGCCGTCGGTCCCGGTGCGGTGATGCTGCAGAGCGCGATCGTTCATCGCCAGCTCTTTTACACCTGGTCGGGGCTGTCCACTGAAGAGAATCTAAAGACGCCGCAGACAGTGGTGCCAGATCCGAATTCCATGGGCTATTCCGGCAAATTTCTTGAGGCTTTCATTACCGATCCTACCACCTTTCCCAACCCGACGGTGGTGGGTCCGGATCACATCGACGAAGCGGAAACGCCACGTGTGGCCTGGAGCCACCCTCTGCATGATCGCCCATCCGATGCCTGTTTTTGGCTTCAGGATCCGTTGGAGCTGGAAGCGCTCTACAAGCCGCTGGCGGCCGGTGCGCCCATCAAATCCGCCGGGCCTGTTTATGTGCGCGATATCGGAATCGAGGTTCCGAGCGGTCATCTCACAACTGGACACATCATAGCAACCGACCCGCGTGGCCGGTCGCTCTTGCCGAAGAGCGCATCGGCAACAGCGGATACTGCCTTTCTCGAGAAAGGCGAGGTTGTTGTCTATCGCGTCATTCGCGGCACAGCCGAATTCAAGAATAGCGTGGGGGAGAGTTTTGAACTTGCGACCGGCGATACGGTTACGGCGGGCAGGAACGCGATAAGTCTCTCAGGGGTAGGCGAAAATTCCCAAATCCTCCGGCTAGGCTTGCTGAAAGGCATGGACAATCTTCGCAGTTGGACGCCGACGCAGCGTGACGAAATTGATGGCCTGGCTGGTCAAATCATTACGCGGAAGGACATTCGTCCGCTGCGTACCGAGGGAAAGCCGGTCGGCTATTTGTACGAGTAAGGCCTTCGAAAAAGATGCTGCCGGCGACGCCTTGGAAGTCGTGGAGAAGTAGTGGAAATGTCGTCAGCGGAAGAATTAACCTTTGTGCTCGGCCGCTGGCTGTGGTCGGTCGCGATCGCGCTGGATATGGTGCGGCGGATCGGAGGGAGGCCGACATCTAGCCGTGAACATCGCAGTACGGCGCCCGGCGGCTGATTCGGGCGCGGTTCGTTCCATCAGCGTTCCGGACCTTAAGAATGCGCTCAATCGCCGTCGCGTTTTGGCACATCGGGCGGCAGCTGAGCTGCGATTCACCGGCGCTGCAGCCGCCAGCCGACGACGGTGGCCTCGACGGCGCCGCCGGATTCATTGTTGCGCCACGTCCCGTCGACGAAGCGGCAGGCGAACGGCAATTGATAGGTGCCGCTGTGGTCCTCGCATAGCACCTGCACCGGCTGGTCCGGCGGCGGTTCTCCCTCGCCATCGAATTTCGCCAGCCGTCGTTCGCGCGTTGCCATGCCATGTTTCTCCCTCGGCCGGGTTCCCGGCAAAACCTCAACGCGCGATTGAGGTTTCCGTGTGATATCGTGGGCGTCCCGCCGCCCGCTCGCAACAATTTGACCGCGCCGAGCCATTCAGTTGAGGATTCCGCAAGTGAGGATTTCGATGATCCGCCGCATCGCCCTCGTCGCGTCGCTGGCGCCTCTGGTGCAGGTCGTGGTGCCCGCGCGCGCGCAGGATGTTCCCGGCATCGAAATCTGCACCGTCGAAAAGACCATGGAGCGGCGCACCAGTTGCCTGCAGAGCAATGTCGAGTTCCTGCAGAAGACCATCACCAAACTCTCCGCCGACCATCAGCAGAAACTCGAAGCCGCCAATCGGCAGATCGAGGGATTGAAGGCGGCCGTCGTCTCCCTGCAGAAGGTCGTCGACGATCTGCAGGCGGCCGCGAAGAAGGCGGCCGAGGATCAGAAGAAGAAAGCGGAAGCCCCGCCGGCCAAGGATGCGCCGGCGGCGAAAGAGGGCGGCAAATAGAAATGCATCGGTCGGCGACCGGGTTGCTTCTATTGGGTCCCGATCTCGCCGCCGATCGCGGGTCCGAACAGCTCGCCGTGTTCGCCGTTGAACCGCGACATCTGCATCTGCTCGACCGGGAAAAAGTCGGTCGGGCTGGTGTTGATCCTGATGCCCGGCAGCAACAGTGGGAGTTCGAAATTCCTGAGGTTGGCCGCCTGCCGCATGACATTCTCGCGGGTCAGTTCGTCGCCGCACTGCTTGAGTACCTGAACCATGGTCTGCGCCGTCAGATAGCCATAGACGCTGAATGTGCTGGTCTTGTCGCCTTCCGGAAAATACTTGTCCATGAAGGCGGCCCATTCCTTGATCGCCGGATCATCCTTCCAGGCCGGGTCGGTAGGGTCCTTGAGGTAGTTGGTGGACAGAACACCCTTCGAGTTCTCCAGTCCGGCCGGCTTCAGCACCGAGCCCACGGAATTCGAAACGCTGGCCAGGAACAGAGTGGGTTTCCACTCGATCTCGGCCGCTTTCCTGATCGCCTGCGCTGCAAACTTCGGCGAGGCTTCATCGAAGAAGATGTCGGCGCCGAGCGTCTTCAGCGTAACGACTTGCCGGTCGACGGTCGGATCGGTCGGATCGTAGGGGATTTCGCCGACGATCATGCGCTTGGTCGCCTCGGGACCGAGGCCGTCCTTGAGGCCCTTGAGATAATCGCGGCCGGAATCGTCGTTCTGATAGAGGATGCCGATCTTGCCCTGCGGCAGGTTCTCCAGAATGTATTTGGCATAGATCCGTCCCTCGGTCTGGTAGGTCGGCTGCCAGCCCATGGTCCAGGGAAAGTTCTTGGGATCGCCGAACTTGGTGGCGCCGGTGGCGACGAAGAGTTGCGGTACCTTGCGGTCATTCAGGTATTTCTGAATGGCGTTGTTGGTCGGCGTACCCAGGCTCTGGAAGATCAGCAGCACCTCGTCGCTTTCCACGAGCTTGCGCGCCTGCTCCACGGTCTTCGCCGGGCTGAAGGCGTCATCGTAGGAGATGAAGTTGATCTTTCGCCCGTTGATGCCGCCCTCGTCGTTGAGCCTCTTGAAGAAGGCGGCCTCGACGCGGCCGATCAGCGCGTAGGCGGACAGCGGTCCGCTGTAGGGCATGATGTTGCCGATCTTGATCTCGGTATCGGTGACGCCGGGGTCGTATTTCTTCTGCGCCGCGGCCGGCGCGATTGCCACTGAAAGGCCGAGGACGACGGATGCGAGTAGTACGCCGCGTATCTGCGTCATATCGACCTCCCTTGGAACTCAGCTCTTCTCGCCCGACATCACCGGCCCGAACAGCTCCCAGCTCTCGCCCTTGAAGCGCATCATCTGCAACTGCTCGAGCGGGGCGAAATCGGTCGGGCTGGTCTTGATTTTGGTACCCGGCAGATAGACGCCGATCTCGAAGTTCAGGTTGGCGACCTGCTTCATGATGTTTTCACGGGTGAGGTCGTCGCCGCACTGGCGCAGCACCTGTTCCAGACCCTTGGCCACGCCGTAGCCGAAGGTGGTGGCGGCATCCTCCTGGTCGCCCTCGGGATACCACTTGGTCATGAAAGCGCGCCATTCATTCATGGCGGGATCGTCCTTCCATTGCGGATCCTTGGGATCCTTCAGATAGGCGGCGCTAAGGATGCCCTGGTCGTTCTCATAGCCGGCCGGTTTCAACACGCTGCCGACCGAGGCCGAGACGTTGGTGAGGAAATGCACCGGGTGCCAGGCCAGTTCGCCGATCTTCTTGATCGCTTGCGCTGCGAATTTCGGCGTCGAGACATTGAGGAAGATGTCGGGATTGGCGCCGTTGATCTGCACCACTTGCGAATCCACCGTCGGCGAGCTGGTTTCATAGGAGGCCTCGATCACGATCAGCTTGCCCGCCTGGTCGCCGAGACCTTCGCGCAAGCCGATCACATAGTCCTTTCCGAAATCGTCGTTCTGGTAGAGGATCCCGATGGTCTTGCCGGGAAAATTCTTCAGGATGTAGGCGGCATAGATGCGCGCCTCGACCTGGTAGCTCGGCTGCCAGCCGATGGTCCACGGAAAATTCTTCGGATCGTTCCACTTGGCGGCGCCGCTCGAGACGAAAATCTGCGGCACCTTCTTGGCGTTCATGTATTTCTGGATCGCGCTGTTGCTCGGCGTGCCCAGCGGGTTGAAGATCAGCAGCACCTCATCGGCTTCGACCAGCTTGCGCGCCTGCTCCACCGCCTTCGGCGGGCTATAGCCGTCGTCATAGCTGATGAAGTTGATCTTGCGGCCGTTGATGCCGCCCTCGGCGTTGATCTTGTTGAAATAGGCTGCCTCCGTCTTGCCGATGGTGGCATAGGCCGACGCCGGCCCCGAATAGGGCATGATATTGCCGATCTTGATCTCGGTATCGGTGGCGCCGGGATCGTATTTCTTCTGCGCGTGGGCGGCGCCGGCGACGGCAACCGAAAGCAGTCCGGCAACCGCCAGCGATTTGGCATGGCTCAAGACATGGTGGTGCATCATCGTCCTCCCTGACCTGCTGGCCGATGGCTCATGCCGTCTTGATTGTGGGGCAGCTTGGAGTGAGCCGTCGGATCGAATGCCCGATCAGTATGCACGAATGGGTTGAGGTTGCCAGCGACGCCTTGGCTGGTATTTTCCGCAGGATGGAAGAAGCGGCCGCCTCCGGTTCCCGTCGGCGAAACCGAAAACCGGAGCAAGGACTGTCAAACGCGGCCGGCACAAGGCGATCATGATGGAGGCGCTTCCAATGAAGGCTCGTCATCCATGAATCCTGCCCAGAAGGCGATCTGGTTCATCGAAAGTCATCTCGCCGATGCCTTGACGCTTGACGATATCTCTGATGTCGCCGGCATCTCGCGCTTCCACATGGTGCGGGCGTTCGCCGCGGCGACGGGGCTTTCGGTGATGCGCTACGTGCGGGCCCGTCGCCTTTCCGAGGCGGCGCGTGCGCTCGCAAAAGGTGCGCCGGATATCCTCACCCTGGCGCTGGATGCGGATTACGGCTCTCACGAAGCATTCACCCGCGCGTTCCGCGACTATTTCGGCACCACGCCGGAAGCGGTCCGCAACTCGACGCGCCTCGATCACCTCAAACTTCAGGAGCCGATCCTCATGGATTCAACCCTCACGGACAATCTTCAGCCGCCGCGTTTTGCGACCAGCAGGCCGCTGCTCGTGGCCGGTCTCGGCGAGCGCGTCAGCCAGGAGAACAGCGCCGGCATTCCCGGCCAGTGGCGGCGTTTTCATCAATCGGTGGCGAACATTCCCGCACGGATCGGCAACGTCGCCTATGGCGTCTGCTGCAACGGCGACGATGCCGGAAATTTCGACTATATCGCAGGCGTCGAAGTCGCCGACTTCTCCGATCTGCCGCGCGAGTTCGCAAGGGTCCGGATTCCCGAGCAGCGCTACGCGGTCTTCACCCATCACGACCACATCTCGACCATCCGCCGCACCGTCAACACGATCTGGAACCACTGGCTGCCGGCGTCGGGCCTGAAGGCCGCGGATGCGCCCAATTTCGAGCGCTATGACGAGAAATTCGATCCGCTCACCGGCAATGGCGGACTGGAGATCTGGGTGCCGGTCAGGGAATAGGCTTAAATCCGCACCGGCGGTCGCGCGGGGCTGCCCTGCGCGGCCGAAAGGTCCGGTGATTGCTTGGCAAGCGATAGCGACTTTGCCATAACATGGCGCAACGAAATGGTTGCGCGTGCGGGATGATCTTGGAATTCCCCCAGCGCCCAGAAAAAACCGGGGGGATTCGATGCCCAATGTGCGCGTGCTGGCGACCGATCTGGAATTTCCGGAAGGGCCGGTGGTGATGCCGGACGGATCGGTGGTGCTGGTCGAAATCCGGGGACGGCGGCTGACGCGGGTTTGGCCGGATGGACGCAAGGAAGTGGTGGCACAGATTCCCGGCGGCCCGAACGGCGCGGCGCTGGGCCCCGACGGCAAGATGTATGTCTGCAACAATGGCGGCTTCACGTGGATTCCGACCCGCAACATGATCATGCCGGGGCCGCAGCCCGACGACTATCTCGGCGGCTCGATCCAGCGCGTCGATCTCGCATCCGGCAAGGTCGAGACCGTGGTCAACAAATGCGGCGAGCATTCCCTGCGGGGACCGAACGATCTCGTGTTCGACAAGCATGGCGGGCTCTGGTTCTCCGACCTCGGCAAGCGCCGCGCCCGCGATATGGATGTCGCCGGGTTCTACTACATCAAGCCCGGCATGAAGGAGATCGTCGAAGGCCACTTCGGCATGCTGCCGGCCAACGGCGTCGGACTGTCGCCGGACGAGAAGACCTTCTACGTCGCGGAGACACCGACGGCACGGCTGTGGGCTTACGATATTTCGGAGCCCGGCACCGTCAAACCGCGTGACGTGATCTATCGCGGCGAGCGCGGCAAGCCGATCGCGGGGTTAGGCGGCTACCAGATGTTCGATTCGCTTGCCGTGGAAGCCGGCGGCAACATCTGCGTCGCCACGCTGATCTCGGGCTGCATTTCGGTGATCGCGCCGGATGGCGCCCTCGTCGAGCAGGTGCCGACCGGCGACCGCGTCACCACCAATATCGCCTTCGGCGGGCCGGAGCTGAAGACCGCCTACATCACGCTGTCGGGCAAGGGCGAACTGATCGCGATGGACTGGCCGCGGTCCGGCCTGGCGCTGAATTTTCTGAACAAGTGATGAATAGAAACGAGAACTATCAACGTCATTGCGAGCGCAGCGAAGCAATCCATGGTGCAACACGCGCGAAAGCTGGATTGCTTCGTCGCAAGTGCTCCTCGCAATGACGATTTAAGTAGCGGAGCAAATAATGCCCTGGCTTGAACCGGTAACGCTGAACGGCCCCTATGCGCAGCTAAAACCCTTGTCGCACGATCATATCGGCGGGTTGACGGAAGCCGTGAAGGACGGCGAGCTGTGGAAGCTCTGGTACACCTTCATTCCCCGCGCCGAAGACATGGGCAAGGAGATCGACCGCCGCCTCGGCCTGCAGGCGGCGGGCGCGATGCTGCCGTTCACGGTGTTCGACGCCGACGGAAAAATCGCCGGCATGACCACCTATATGAACGTCGATACGCCGAACCGCCGCGTCGAGATCGGATCGACCTGGTACGCCAAGCGCGTGCAGCGCAGTGCAGTCAATACCCAGTGCAAATTGCTGCTGCTGACGCATGCCTTCGAAAGGCTCGACTGCATCGCGGTAGAGTTCCGTACTCATTTCTTCAACCACCCGAGCCGGCGCGGCATCGAGCGGCTGGGCGCAAAACTCGACGGCATCCTGCGCAGCCATCAGCTTGCCTCCAACGGCACGCTGCGCGACACCGTCGTGTACAGCATCATCGCCAGCGAATGGCCGACGGTGAAGGTGCATCTGAGTTATCAATTGAACGAGAAGGCGCGGTAGTGCACCGCCGGAGTTCGAGATGACGGAAACATTCGACTATGTGATCGTGGGCGCGGGCTCGGCCGGCTGCGTGCTCGCCAACCGGCTCAGCGAAGATGGTGTCACCAGCATCTGCGTGCTCGAAGCGGGGCCGCGCGACTGGCATCCCTACATCCATCTGCCGGCGGGTTTCATCAAGACCTTCCACATGAAGAGCATCAACTGGGCCTACCAGCAGGAGCCCGGTCCCTATACCGGCGGCCGCAGCATCTACGCGCCGCGCGGCAAGACGCTCGGCGGCTCCTCCTCGATCAACGGCCACATCTATAATCGCGGCCAGCGCCAGGATTTCGATACCTGGGCGCAGCTCGGCAATCGCGGCTGGGGCTATCCGGATGTGCTGCCCTATTTCAAACGGATGGAGCGGCGGATCGGCGAGGGCGAGGATGAATATCGCGGCCGCGACGGCAACCTGACCGTCACCACCATGGACTGGCAGGATCCGCTCTGCGAGGCCTTCATGGCGGGCGCGATGTCGCTCGGCATTCCCAGGAACCACGACTACAACGGCGCCATCCAGGAGGGCGTGTCCTACGCCCAGCGCACCATCAAGAATGGCCGGCGCGTCAGTGCCGCGACCGCCTTCCTGCGCCCGGCGATGCAGCGGAAGAACGTTGATGTCCGCACCCATGCGCATGCGACCGGCATCATCTTCGAGGGCAAGCGCGCGGTCGGCGTGCGTTACGTCAAGGGCGGCAAGGGCGGCGCGCCGATGGAAGTGCGCGCGGCTAAGGAAGTGATTCTGTCCGGCGGCACCTACAATTCGCCGCAACTGCTGCAATTGTCCGGCGTCGGCTCGCCGGATCTGCTGCGCTCGCTCGGCATCGAGGTGCGCCACGCGTTGCCGGGCGTCGGCGAGGGACTGCAGGATCACTACGCGCCGCGCTCGGTCGCGCGCGTCAAGAACATCAAGACCATCAACGAACGCCGGCGCGGCCTCAGCCTGGTCGGCGAAGCCATCAAATGGGCGACGACGCGGCGCGGCCTGCTGTCGCTGTCGCCGACCATGGTCTACTGCTTCTGGCACTCCGGCGAAACCACCGAAAGCTCGGACCTGCAACTGACTTTTACGCCGGCAAGCTACAAGGAAGGCGTGCAGGGCCAGCTCGAGGATAAGCCCGGCATGACGGTGGCCTCCTGGCAGCAGCGGCCCGAAAGCCGCGGCTATGTCCGCGCCCGCTCCGCCGATCCCTTTGCGCCGCCGATCATCCAGACCAATTATCTCGCCGCCGAGCTCGACCGCCGCGTCATCGTCGCCGGCATGAAGCTGGCGCGGCGGCTGCTCGCCTCGGCACCGCTTTCGCCCTATTACGCCTATGAGGATTACCCCGGGCCCGGCGTGCAGACCGACGACGAATTTTTGGCAGCTGCCACGCAGCGCGGCACCACGACGTTTCATCCCGGCTGCACCTGCCGGATGGGCCCGGCCGACGCCACATGGGCCGTGGTCGACGACCAGCTCCGCGTGCACGGGCTGCAAGGCCTGCGCGTGATCGATGCCTCGATCATGCCGCGGATGATCTCGGCCAATCTCAACGCGTCGACCCTGATGATCGCCGACAAGGCCTCGGATTTGATCCGCGGCCGTAGCGCGGCGGCGTAGCAGGATCATCAAGCCGTTTCCGCGAACGAGGACTGTTCATGCTCTATGAATTCGCCACCCTCTCATTCCACCCCAACGACACCCGCAAGGCTGTGGCCGGTGCGCAGGCCTATGTGACGGCGGCGGAAGCCAAGGGCCGGCTGCTCGGTTCTTGGACCACGGACATCGGCACGCTTGGCCGAATGTTCGTGCTGCGCGGATTTTCCGATGCCGCTGAACTCGCGGCCGAGCGCAGGCGGGCGCTGTTTGCCGCCGACCCGTTCGGGGCCGCGGAGGTGTTGACTGGCCTCGAGATGGACAGCTATGCGCCATTTCCGTTTCTGCCGCCGGTGGTGCCGGGAAATTACGGCAAGATCTACGAATTCCGGACCTATCGGCTCAAGCCCAATGGCCTGCCGCCGACGATCGCGGCGTGGGAAGAAGCGATGCCCGCCCGCTCAAAACTTTCGACGCTTCTGATCAACATGTACGCGCTGGATGGCGCCCCGCGCATCACCCACATCTGGCCCTATGCCAGCCTCGATGCCCGCGCGGCGATCCGCACCGACGCCGTTGCGAAGGGAATCTGGCCGCCGAAGAACGGACCGGAGCAGCTCGTTACGGCAACCTCGATGATCGGCGTGCCGACCGAGGCCTCGCCATTGGCGTGAGACGCCTGTTGCCCCTCTCACACTTCCCGCCGGCTGAGGAAGGCCAGCCGCTCGAACAGATGCACGTCCTGCTCGTTCTTCAACAGCGCGCCGTGGCGACCCATCGATGTCTGCTTTCGGAGGGATAGTGTTGCAAAAGTCGTTTTGCCGAAGGTATCAAAAATTCTGAGGGTCGTAGGCGCGGTTTTCGTGTAGAGATTTGAGGGACCTCATCGCCTCACGCAAAACTCATGGGCGACTTCGGTAGCGCGACTGAGGTTATCCGAATCATCGATTGCTTCGCGCTTTAGGGTTTCACCAAAAACTCCGACTGATGCAACTTTCGACTTTTGCAACAGTATCGGAGGCATAGCGGAAGTCGCATTTTAGGGCCGTCAGGTCGCCTTTTGACCCATATCGGAAATCGGCGACCTCCAGACATATTTTGCTCGACCGCTAGACCCCAACACTTTGCAGGCATCACGCAATCAGGCACGATCTGGTCCGGCGCGGTCTTCGTCTCGATCGCTCAAGCCGTGCCAGCCTTGGCCGCTCTGATCTTTCACGTCAACATCTTCACATAGGGGTATTGGTATGAAAAAGCTCATTAATCTGGTTGCTGGTCTTTTCGCCGCTGCGCTGCTGTGCGTCGCATTTGTTTCGCCGTCCCGTGCGGTAACGGCAACGACCGTTTATGTCTCGGGTGGAGGAAACGATGCAAATGCGTGCTCGCTTACCGCGCCCTGCCGGAGCATCAGCCATGCGATAGCCGTCATTGCAAGTGGATCAACAATCAGTTGCCTGGATGCCGGGCCCTACACTGAGACTGTTAATACCAGCCTTTCTTTCACGTTGGATTGCCGGGGCGTTGTATACACAAGTGGCAGCGGTTTTGCTATCTCCGCAAATGCGGGCATTACTGTTCGCAATGCCATTTTCGACGGAGCCGCAGGCGGGGGTGGTGCCGCTTCGATCAGCGGCGGAGGGGCGGTTTTCGAGAATTGCACGTTTCAGAATTTCACCGCGTCTCCGGGAATTGGGGTCCAGTTCGGACCCAGTGCTGCGGGCGCGCAGTTGACTGTCACAGGCTCGGTATTCGCGAACAACGGCATCGGAACGAGCGGCGGCGGCGTCGTTATCCTGCCCTCGGCAGCTATCACGACCGGAGCCGTAATCGAACGCACGCAGTTCGTGGGCAATGCCTACGGCATCATCGCCAGCGGCAACGCTGGCGGGACGGCCCTGGTCGACGTTAGGTATAGTACGATAGCCAGCAGTGTTGTCGACGGCATCGTGGCCAACACTACGGGTTCGGTTGCATCCATTGTCGTCGAGCACAGCGTATCGATGCGAAACGGCCGCAATGGTATCAATGCGGTAGGTTCCAATGCCTATGTCTCGCTCGCCGACTCGACGGTGGTCTGGAATGCGACGGGCCTAGCCACGTCGAGCGGCGGCCTCATTCTCTCATATCAGAACAATCTGATCGGCGGGAACCCCAACCCCGGCGTGACGCCGATGAGTGTGAGCCGGCAGTGAGGAACAGGGCTCAGAGAGCTAACCCGGCGGGGGAACGCAACTGAAACGGCCCAGCGCGGGATCGGCGACCTCCAAACATATTGTGCTCGACCGCTAGGCCCCAGCATTTTGCAGACATCACACGATCTGGCACGATCTGGTCTAGCGCGATCCTCGTCTCCTATGCTCAACCCGCCTGCCTTGGCGCTCTGATCTTTCGCGTCAATATCTTCACATAAGGGTATTGCAATGAAGAAGCTCATAAATCTCGTTGCCAGTCTCGCCGCCGCTGCGCTGCTGTGCGCGGCATCTGTTTCGCCGTCCCATTCGCAAACGACCGTTTATATCTCGGGCGGAGGAAGCGATTCGAATGCGTGCACGCTTAGTTCGCCATGCCGGACCACCAGCCATGCGTATGGCGTTGCTGGAAATGGAGGTACAATTAGCTGTCTGGATGCCGGGCCCTATACCGAGTTGTTTGATACCACCGCTTCTTTCACGTTGGATTGCCGGGGCGTTGTGTACGTAGCCGCCAGCAATTATGCTTTCACCTTCGAAAATGGTACGGTCGTTACAATTCGCAATGTCATTTTCGACGGATCAGCAGGCGGGGTCGGTGCCGTTCGGATCAACGGCGGCAAGGTGGTTTTCGAGAATTGCACGTTTCAGAATTTCACTGCAGGTACGGGGCTGGGGGTCTGGTTCGCACCCACCGCCGCAGGCGCGCATTTGACCGTCACAGACTCTTTATTCGCGAACAACAGCGGGGGGGGTGTCGGCGGCGGCATCATTATCCAGCCCTTTGCGGGGGTCACGGCGGGTGCCGTGATCGAACGCACGCAGTTCATGGGCAATAACATCGGCATCGGCGCCAACGGCGCCACTGGAACGGCCCTGGTCGAGGTCAGGTACAGTACGATAGCCAACAGCGTGCTCGACGGCATCGCGGCCAGCGCTGAACCTGGTTTGGTTGCATCCATTGTCGTCGAGCACAGCGTATCGATGCGAAACGGCCGCAATGGCATCAATGCACTGGGTTCCGGTGCCTATGTGTCGTTAAGCGACTCGACAGTGGCCTGGAATGCGACCGGCCTGAGCACGGGCAGCGGCGGACTCATTCTCTCGTATCAGAACAATCTGATCGGCGGGAACCCCAACCCCGGCGTGACGCCGGTGAGTGTGAGCCGGCAGTAAGGAACAGGGCTCAGCGAACGATCCTGGCGGCGTTGGAAACGCCGCCAGACAGCGCCAACGCGGGTCTTTCCGGTCGGGGTTGAACACACGCTCGACGTGACGGGGCGCTTGGTCGGCGAGCGACTTCCGTTATTGGCAGATACTGTTGCAAAAGTCGAAAGTTGCATCAGTCGGAGTTTTTGGTGAAACCGTAAAGCGTGAAGCAATCGATGATTCGGATAACCTCAGTCGCGCTACCGAAGTCGCCCATGAGGTTTGCGTGAGGCGATGAGGTCCCTCAAATCTCTACACGAAAACCGCGCCTACGACCCTCAGAATTTTTGACA
>Ga0210388_10000247_pt1 | contig 48166 bp, 32 predicted proteins | sample IncBWC19OmetaG_FD_155485 | JGI IMG/M metagenome (GOLD analysis project Ga0210388, IMG submission 155485) | Forest soil microbial communities from Barre Woods Harvard Forest LTER site, Petersham, Massachusetts, United States - Inc-BW-C-19-O ...
CTTTTCCAGATTATGGCCCGTAGGAAAAAGATCACCTTTTTTTATCGGGCAGACATGGAACTATTTTCACTTGGGATTTTTTCATCGGGCAAACTCGGAACTATTTATCGGGCAAACTCGCCCTTATTCCCTGGGATATTTTTATCGGGCAAACTCGCCCTTATTTTTACCAAGGGGGGAGGGAGGAGGGATGAGGGGGCACTTAATTTTTATACATTTTGGACTTGCAACCGAAAAAGGGGGGGTTGGAGGATGACATTGTGAACAATAATAGGAAAAGGCTTTATAAGTATCATTTTGATGATTAGAGGGGTGATGTTGGAAGGATTGCAAAGATAAGACGGGTAAGGAGGAGAGAATGGCAATGTCCTACACTCCAACAGATGCGAACGGGTCCGCCTTCATTTTCTGTCTACTCATCGTGAGCATCGTGCTGATGACAGCGGGGACGGTCAGCGTTCAATGGTTCCAATATCACAACGGCTTTGTTGGGTTGGAGCAAGGCTGCGGCTGCTTGGAGATAAGGCCCACGTGCCACGTGCGAGTGAGCGCGTTCTTAAAGGAACAGCGTTTCTTTGTGCATGATTACCAATGCGAAGCATTGCGCGGCATGGAATCAGCGGCGGTCGTGGCATTGGCGTGTGCATCTGCGATGGCGGTGCTGATTGGTGGTTGGACCTTCAAATGGGCAGGCCAGGAATCGGCAAAGCTGCGCATAGCAACGCTGGCAGTGAGCATGTTTGGCCTGGCTGCAGGAGCCGGTGTTTTCATCTCGCACGCGTCGCTGACGAAGGGGCCTGGCTTCAAGGGGGCTGGCCTTTCCTCTGTGTATTTTGTGGCAGGCATGGTCTGCTTCGGGGTGGTTTGGATTGCCTGCATCTCCTCTTTCTCATCTGGACAGGCGCCAGGATATGCGTTGCGCAGCGTATTCTTCCGCATGTTAATCAGCAGCCTGGGCGTGGCCAGCGTCATACTGTTTATGATTGCGATCGAGCTGCCGATGTGGACGCGGGTGGAGGTCAAGGAAGGCGAGCTGACCATCCCGCACTTTGACACTGTTTACAATCAGATGCACGACGTCGTCGGCGCGTCTCCGTCAGACACGAATCTTTTGCATCGCGCAGAGACAATCATCACCCCGTCATACAGGACCGCTAACTCGGAAATGACGATGGGACTGTGGGATGCCTGTTTGTGTGCAAGGATCGACGATGCGCACAACTGCAAGTGGAGCAACGTCCACATTTTCAAAAGCGGCGGTGGCCATGCATGCGCAAAGTTCGCCATCTCACTGGTGGTTGGGTGGGTTGCGGTGGCCTTGCTCGCGATGGCGTTCATACATCTTTGCGTCTTTCGCGAGCCCAAGGTTCCTTCCTTTGTGTACTTGCCGCTGGCACTTGGGTGCACGATAACGCAGCTTGCTCTCTTCACGGACAGCGGAATTTGGCACGGCACTGCTGCCAAGGGTCAGTTTATTGGAAGGGGACTGTACTTTGCCGTCTTTTCGGCCATGTTCCAATTATATGTGCTTGTGACGCTGATTGTCTACACCTGCATCAAGATAATGCGCCCTGCCCTCTATACCGCCGACTTTGACGACAAGCAAAGCGAAGAAAACTTTGACGACGATGGGAATGATAAAAACTGATATTTCACTCTCTGTCTCTCTCTCTTTAATGAAGCAATATTTGAATGCAGACGGCCACATCCTTGTCAGTGATATGGATGACCCCCGCCTGATGACGCAGGTAGATTTCGCTCATGACAATAATCATCTTGCCACTCCCGTCACCGACATCCAGCAGCAGCTGCTTTCCAGCCGTGCCCTGGATCTCGGCATTGTAGACCACGGCCGTGGACATGATGAAGATGCCCGTGTTTGCATCGTCGGGTACCCTGATTGCCATTGCGACGATGTTGGCGACGGGATCGTCAATGGTTCCCTTTCCATCGGTGGGTATGGCACACCATTTCCGCTCGCGTTCAACTTGGTCCCTCGCCTGCAGCATCAGCGCTTGCACGCCCGTTGGAAACCGGCGGTGGATACCCGCATTGGCAATGTCCTCGTCGGTGATCGGATAAAACACGCGGGGGGTCTGACGATAGTCGGCAGTGCGAACAAACACCCCATCCTCCGTCACGTCGCCAACATCGTCCACTCCTCCTCTCCCAGTGTTGCCATTGCCACCGCCGCCGACAGCCGTGTTGTTTGTCCCAAGTTCGCCAAAGTTGTCGCTGGGGATTATTGCAAACAACAACACGCATGTCAAGAGGATGATGAGAACGACGGCCCAGTAAGTGTGCGTCATCGCCTGCTTGATCACCGTGGTCTCTCGCACGTTTTTGAAGAAAGAAGACGATGTCACCGTGGATTTTGTCGTTGCTGCTGCTGCTGTTGTTGGTGACCGTGACCCGGTTCTGTGTTCACCCAGCTCCAAGGATGTGGAGATATCATTAGCACCAATGTCCTCATGTTGTTTTTTTTCTCCTTCTCCTCCTATCTCGTATTGGATCTTCATGTGGTTGATACTATCTGCATTTCTCTGTTCTTCTGCTGCTGCCATGGAAGCGGGGCCCAAGAACATTTCCTTTGTGGCGGCGGAAAAGCGATTGCGAATAAACGCCACTGTTGCGGACATACCTCTTTTTTTATTTAAATTCACCGTATGTTATTAATCTCTTTTTCTCTTTCATTCATTCATTTTAGACTGCCTTTTTTTCTTGTTCTTCTTCCTCTTTGTTTTTTTTTAAACAGGGACCAAAGTGATCGTCTGAGTGACGGCATCCTTGACAATGTCACCGCGCTTGAAAAGCAGGGCCAAGGCCTCGTCAAAGTCTGATTTCTTCATTGCTCCATCAAAGCCGTCAAAGATGAGGGACTCCTCGCAGGAGACGCCCAGCTCCTTCAGCGTAGCAATGATGCCGACCTGGCTGGCAGTGAGAGGGACGGCTCTCAGTGCGGCACGCTCGGCATCTTTGGCAGCTCTCACCTTTTCGGCCTCCTTGGCTTCTTCGGCTTCCTTCTCCTCTTTGGCAATCTGCGCCAACTGAGCGCGGACGTACTCCTCCCCTTCATTCTGCGGGTCGTACGTACGCTTCTCCCCGTCTTTGATCAACATGATCTTGTTGACAAACAGCGACATGCCGCAGACGGCGACGGAGTCCTCAAAGATGCATGGTTTGACGACGGTGACGACGTTGGCACCGGCGTAGAAGCGTGGCTTGAACCAACCGTTGTCGACGCTCTTCTTGGTGATCGGATCGACCACCACAAGCCGCTTGACGTGGTTGCCTGTCTCATAGAGAGTCTTGATGATTTTGGCTTGCTCGTTCTCTGGATTGGATGCGATCTCGTCGAGCACCTCTTGGGGGACAGCCTCGTTGGGCTCATCGTCGTCATTCTTGAAGACGGCGGTGGCTTTCATGCTCAGTGTGTGATAGACGATCGTCGAGCCATCGGGGCGCGTTGCGGGGTTATCGCCATCCATCAGCGTGACGCGCTTGAGTGGGTAGTGCAGCTTCTTCATCAGCTCACTGCGCTCCATCTTGAGCCTGGCCTCCGGCGTGTACTTTTTTTTGATGTCCGCCATGGCAGCTTCCAACATTGCTGCCTTTTCCTTGGGAGTCAGCTGTGTGTTTTCCTGCAGTTCAGTCTTGAGCGTGTCCAGCGCGATCTCGTCGTTCTGCTTGGACGTATCGATGTCATTCTTGACAATCACCTTGAGCTTTCCAAACACGTCGGGCGTGCTCATTACGTAGTCCATGAAGGCGTCGCGCATGGTGACATTCCAGAAATGGAAGGACTTGCTCTGACGCTCCGGCAGATCGGGCACGTTTTCAAGAAGCGACTTGTCCGTGGGGAATCCGTAAGCCAGCGTGACGAGGTAGCTGTGCTTGCTTGTTGCGTTGAACTTTTTCCCGCACGCAGCCGTGGATGCATACATCGCGACCAAGGCGGGGACAACCAGCACGTTGCCGTTCTTGATATTCACTTTCTCCTGGACCTGATCAAAGCCGATGCTGTAACAGGGCTTCTGGTCCTTGTCCAGCGTGCGCGCGAAGTGGATGTCGTCCTTCGCCGTCGCCCCCCAGCAGTTGACACTCTTGGTCTCCTGGTTGTATTTCCTCTCTTCCTTGGGGACTCCTTGGGTGGCCTGCCACAGGTTGAATGTGCTGTGCATGTTCTTCGTCTCCTTTTCCTTGTCAGTGATCTCCTTCTTGCCCTTGGCCTGGGACCATGTTCTCTTCTTGTTGGCCTTGGGCAACGTTGACAATGTGGAGGCTGATGCTGCACTCATTGTTCTTGCTCTCTTGGCGGATTTGATTTTTTTTTTGAAAACAAATTTTTTTTAATTTTTGTGAGAAAAAAAATAATGGCCATATCACGGCCATCCATCCACCGTGCGCGCACATATATATTTTCAAAATGGCCAGAGCCAAGCGAGCAGACTTGAACCATTGTTGTCCTTTGTAACATTCTTCGTCGCCTTCTTGCTGCTGCTGCCATTATACTTGCCAGCTGCCGCCTTCTTTGCAACTCCGAGTCGGGAATCTCTGGCGCCGTGACGATCGGCCTTGCCCAGGGGAGACCCTGCGTTACTTCGGGTGGAGTGCACCTTCCTGTGGTGTTCTCGTTCTTCATCTTCGTGATCCATTTGATTGTCATCGTCGTCGTCGTCTTCTTCCCTTTCCTCTTCTTCATCATCCTCCTCTTCTTCAGTGTCGGCGTCTTGCTGGTGGTGAGCGCGACGACGGACGGGGAGCAATGCGCTTGATGGATGCTGAGCATTGATCTGTGAACAGTATATGACGAGCGTGGCATTGCCAAATGTAATGTTGCGGATGATAGCCTTTGACGGGCCTCTGACGAGCTTGTCATAGAATGCAACAGAAAAGCCTTCGATGGGCTTCGCCTGCAAGGTGTATGCAGAGTTACTGTTGCTAACACTGCTTGTGCGGTTGAATGTCCATGAAGGCTCGAGCATGAATCGATCCATGTTGACGATCTGATTCATCAGCGTGCGCGCAGCCGCAAGGTTGACAGCGTCCAGCGTCATGCCGTCAATGTTGCGGGCCACGTGCGCCCTTTCTTCTTCGCGCAGCACCGCCACGCCCTTCTTGGTGCGGTCCATCACGTCCTGCTTGAAAACAGAGATGCAGATGCGACTGTTTGTGATGTTATTCACGTCTGCCTTGATATCCACGGCGTACACGTTTGAAAGGTTGAGAATGTCGTGCAGCCTGCGCAGCGAAATCAGGCTGGAGCGAATGTTGTCAATGATGAAATCATATGTCGGCTTGCCCTCGTCATACTCTATCGTCACTGTTGCGCTTGCAGGGATGGCCGTTGCATAGTCAGGGTCAGGGATAATCTTGTAGATTGAGCCAACCAATGCCTCGGCGCCAGCTTGGTCTTCTGCATTGCATGTCTGTGCAATGATTGACTGTACGTTGTGGATATTGTTGTTGTTATTGTTATTGTTGCCCGTCATTTCAAACCAACAAAAAAAAGTGCGTGCGTGTGAATATGTGTGTTTCTGATTTCTTTTTTAATTATCGGGGAAAAAAACAAAGAACAGAAAAAAAATGAAGTCTTTGCGGCTGATCATCAAAGTTCATCGTTGGCGGCAGGGTTTTGTTGTGGCTGTGCTTTGAACTGAATATTCATACAGGTCATTGGGCGTGCAGCAAAACCAAAGAACACTGCTAAGAAATCTAATTGGAACAAAAGGATTGTTATCAACAGAACAACAAGGACAATCCCTGTTAAGCAACGGATCTTTTCCAGTATCTTTATAAAGGCAGCATCATCTTCAACCGGCGAGTGTGAATTCATTTGTTGCACGTGCATGCGTGTGTGTGTGTGTGTATAATATTAAGTGCAAGGAAGGTTGGCCAAAAAAAAATCCCGCTCCTTCTTCTTCTTCTTCCCACCATCAAAAAAGGGAAAAGGGTTGATACATATCAATAATATCATTGAGATACAGAGAAGGCATACAACCATCCCCCCTCCCCCCCGCTATCAGAAAAAAAACACACGATGCTCAGAATATTTTTTTACGATCCATGGTGGAAGACTTTGCAGACAATGAAAGGATCAGTGCGGAAGCCTCAATTTGAAAAGCCAGGCACTTTTGAGGTGCATTTCAGCCCACGCCTTTATTTTTCAGCAGAGCCAGTATCGTGGGGACCGGATTTGCCGGTGTTGATCTTGCCCGCCGATGGCTGGGAGAGTCAGCTTGACTGGGTGATGCAACAACGACCGCCTGCAACAGTGAATGAAATTGTCACATCCCTTTTCAAGGGTAGGATGGCCGAATTGGGCATGAGCGACAGCGATATCAGGGCCATGAAATTGTCAGGGGCGAATGAAGGTGGCAAAATACGCGAGTTGTTGCCTGATGATGCTACCGTGGAAAAACTCAACAAGGAAGCGATGTGGATTAGTTCCAGGGAAATAATCAGGATATACCTTGCCAAAGGAACTCCGCGAGCCGGTGTAACTGTCCCAGAGGGAAGTAACCTTGGTGTTTCATCAGAGGCCATTGTCTTCACATTAATCGTGCCGAATAGCGATCCCAAAATCAGTCGTGATCCTGGGGTTGTTTTGTGCCTGACACTGTCAATTAGTAACATCAGATTGAAAGACCAAAAGAATAGACAGGATGCATTTCCACGCCGTCAACCGCAGACTCTGCAGCTTCAACAACAACAACAGCAACAACAACAACAATCATCTCAAAAAAAACTTGGGGCGCAGCCATCTGCAAATCTCGGTCCTTACAAACGATCACTGTATGAAGAAGAATATTATCCGCAACAACAATATGATGATGATTATGATGACGATGATGATTATGACTACCACCGTGGCTTGGGGAATCAACATCCGCGAAGATATCAACAACAACAACAGCCGCGGCCGCAACAACAACAGCAACAACGACAACAACAACAACAATTAAAACCTGCTCCGAAAAAGCCGACGCTGGAGGATTTGATACGACAACAACAAGAAAGGGACCGGGGAACGAAGCAGACGTACAACCCTCCCACGGGGGGTTCGAATTCAAATGCAAATAATAACAATAACAAGAACATCGATAAGTATAAAGATTGGGAACACAGGGGACCAAACTGGGAGCTGAAGTATGGAGAATATGATCCAGCGAAGCATATATGGACGTACCCAACATACATCCACGATCTGGAGGTGACTGAAGATAATAGATTTACCGATAAAGTCGTCGCCATACCGCTTTTCGTGTCTGAGAAAGTGAACGTTGCTGCGCCGTGGATGTATTACGTCCCGAAAACCCCACCAATGCATGTAGCGGTTGCTGCGGACGACGTGGCTCGCGACAATGCTGCGAACAGGCATCTTTTTGAATCTGGACTGATAGAGACTGATGCGCTCGGATTCGTGTATGGTGAAATATTCAAGAGACACCCGATGAACGGCGCGCGCCGCAGCAGAATGTTCGTTTTTAATCCTGCAGAGACCGCAGAACTGACGCGACAGTATTACGATTACTCGGAGACTCTCCATCCTTACAGCTGGGACAATGTATTCAGACGCATTCTGATCAAAAGAAACGACGAACCTGAGCATAAGACGCCGGTTGCGTTTTTGAAGCAGCTGCCGCTTGAAAATGTGTTTTGTACGTATGACTGGCTTTTCTTCCCCATCAATGAAGGTGAATGGAATTATGGTGCTCATTGGGTCAGCATGGTGAGCTACAAACTATTTGACACAAGTGGAAAGACGCCTGCCAACGTTCCGCTCTTTTTCTTTTTCGATTCCGTCGGCAGCCATGTTTTGCCCAATTCAGAGGCAGCTGCAAAAAAGATACGTGAGTTAGCAACGAACCTCGCGGTAGCATTGCTCAATTATTTTCCGGAAATGATAACTGACAAAAATTGTCTGCATGTTCGTGCGCACAATACGCTCATTCAATGGGTGCGAACACCAAAGCAGGAACAGAACATGTGCGGATTCTTTACCAGTTTTTATTTGGAGGCTTTGCTGACGCGATTTGAACGCGGACTCAACGATGAGACCATTTTGAAAGAGTTGATGAACGCGATTCCAAAGTCTGGTTCTACCTACTCAACAACAGCACTGCAAGATGCAGACAGACCAGCGACACGAACAAACAGGTCTCGTATGGGGGAATCGCAGAAAGAATGCCGCGAGAATACCACAAAAGGTGTCATTGCCGCAAGAAAAGCATATAATCTCCACGATCCTGCGTTTGACGACGCTTTTTGGTATCCAAAACCCGAGTTCGATGCCCGGCGACAGGAGGAGGACGACGATGACAATTGATTTGATAACACTAAGAATACCACCAATACAAAGATAGAGAGAATCGAGGAAAACCGACCTTGTCGATATCTACATTAACATCATTAGTATCTTTAATTTAAAAAAAATCAAGACCATATAAATTAATTAAAAAAAAAGAAAGTCGAGGATGAATCAACAACACCAAGGGAAAGAGGATCATCATCATCATCATCATGACCACGACGAGTTTATTAATTGTAGTGACGTTACTTTCGATGCATCTGACAAGGCGTTCCAGGACAACATTGATTTGGTTGTGGTTCAAGCGTCGTGGTCCGATTCATGCGCTGACATGGGCAGTTCTTTTCGGATAGGTCGAATGTTCTGGCCGTATCTTGTATTGTCCATTATTGCCAACACGTTTCTTGATCCCATCACGCAGTTCATCAACGAATCCTTTCTGAAATTCTGGACGATGGTGCGACGCGGACGCTCCAAGGTCACGCCTGCATCGTACAGCAAGATGGTGTTCAAACTCCCCTGGCATTTTCTCGCCCTTTTGCCCAAAGACAGTGCCCTGAAGAAGGAGTCGATTGACTATTACGTGCAGGAGGGATGCATCTTCAAGGCATTGGCGCTATGGGGTCAGATGCCTGCGCCGACGCGTGAGCGACTGGTGGATGAGATGGCAGGCGCCGACGAGACCAAAGCAGGACACGCCATTTATGACCGCGTGGGGATGAGGAAGATATGTGCCGAGCACATTGACGCGATCATGGCGTCTTATTTCGCCATGTGCCACGTGACGCTGCGTGGACTGGCCGCGCCCATTAAGGGTGTGAAGCATTACCAAGCATCCTTCTGTCAGCAGGTGCACGAGACGTGCGTGCACATGCCAAGCTTTCCTGCGAGCAAGAGCTCCAACAGTCTGGTGTGGGAGACATTTGCACAGACGTTCTTGGACACGATGGCATTGCTGTATCGAGGAGCCTGTTTTAGCAAGGAGCAGCGCTGCATCCGCTTTGGCGGCACCAATCCCAGCAATGGCGGCTCTCCTCTTCCCAGTCGATTGTACATGCGACTGTCACTGGAGGATTACCCGATATCAAAATACGGCCCGCTTTTCAAGGGGAATGACGTCATTGAGCGGCAGCTGCTGATGCCGGGAGAAAAGAAGCAGCGGGTGTTTAAGCTGCTGCCAATCCATCACGCGGAGATGAATGATCATTACTTGCGCCTGATGGCGGCAGCAAATGTGCTTCCACCAACAAATCCAGAAAGACCCAAGGAAGACCAGGTGGTCTATATTGACATTGAAGATAGCGTGTGTGGACTGCTGCACCAGGTTGACTGGTTCTTGACCGCCATGCTGACGGATTTGAGCAAGGCCATGGCCCTCGCGGAGCAATCCCCGCGCTTTTGTGACTTGGTTTACGCAGCCTTGACGGAGCACGGTAAGGTGAGACTGCGCGAGCTACGGCCAGTGGCAATGGCGATTCGCTGGCTGATGTTCGAGTTGGTGTTTGTGGTGAACATGCGCCGGGGCGTCAGGTTTTCCCATACATCCTCGGACATGGCGGAGGGCCGCATGGCAAAGGCAGCAATCGAACCAATCCGTTACGATGCATTTGATTCTGTTGTCGTAGAGGTCCTGTCGCAGATTCACATGGTCTTGAAGATTGAAATGGAGTACCGACAGAAGCTGCTGGACGAGCTCGTCCTTGAAAACAAGCTCAGCCCCGCCGCAAAACGCCGAATGAGGCACAAGCGCCGCCTGGCTGTCAGCAACGCCAACAGCGGTGGTGGTAGCAGTAGCGGTGGGCCTGCCCCAGTGCCCGCATCTTTGATCCCATCCGTCCTCCCGTCACACAAGAGAACCAAAGCGATGAAGATACATCAACGGAGGAAGACGAAGAGGAAGATGAAGATGCGGATGAGGACGAGGAGGAGGAGGAAGAGGAGCATGATGCTGATCGAGGTGCAGGCAATGAGAATCAAGAGGATCAAGCAAAAAAATCAGTGGCAGCAGCAGCAGTGACGGCACAAATAGATGAACGATCAAAGATACTCCTCTCACCAATTGGTACAGAGAAGAGAAAACGGAAAATAAGCGACGATGGGCCCGATGGAAAGGATGTAGGGGATTATTATTGGAGACCCACAGCCTGGGATTCCAGAGTTTTATTGATTCTCAACAACACTGACATAGCCAATTTCAAATACACATGCTGCTGACCCCAAAATTTTTTTTCGCGCCAAGTCGAAAAAAAATTTTATATATTTTTTTTCGATCCATTCATTCATTTCATCAAAAAGAAAAAAAAACGTTCTCCCCTTCTCTTCATCCTTCTCCTTCCTCTTCACATAAACATTTGTCATGGCGACTGACAATGGTTGGCCCATCCTATCTTCATCATTTGTCCCACGAAAACCGTTGGTGGTGAAAGACGTTTTTGTTGCATATTCCATCAACGTGCCGCTATCCACGTTTTTGCCGGATGCAACGATGTTTGCTGATGTGAATGTAAAGGATCCAACGGGGATCGCGCTTGTATTTATCATGTGGCTGCAATTCTGGTTCTTCTGTTTGAATGTCTTTCATCATCGGCTGGAGCACAATCAGATCACAGCAGATGTCTATCCATTGACCGTGGTCTTGGAAAAGATATACGCAGAGCCGTCGGCGACGGACATTTCAAATCCGGAAGTTAATGCTGAAGGAGGAGAAGGAGAAGAAGAAGAAGAAGATGCGGATGATCAGGAGGAAGAAGGAGATGAGGTGCGGCAGCCTGTAAGGAAGAAGCAGAAATTGGGAAATGGTGGTACTGATAATAACAACAAAAAGCCAATCTTCTCAGAGGATAATCACCACATAATTGGTTACACCCTGCATATCTTCCAGCGAATGATGCCAGACCTATTTTCCATCGAGTCCATCTTTGTTGACATGGTAAAGACGGACAAGGTTGTGGACTCCCAGGGCTTTTTCAAGCAGGGCAGACGGCCGGAAGGTGCGCCGGATAACAACAATCTGAACATCATCGAGGCGATCCACCCTGGCGGCAAGCCCAACCAAAACTCTGATTATTATCATCAGTACCAATCCGCGAAAAAAACAGAAACGCCCAAGCTGTTTACACTCTACAAATTTATCCACCAGCGTGCCATGTTTAATGCAATGATCAGCATCTACCGCGGCGTGGAGAACTTTGGAAGCACTGGCGGCAAGTATCAAACTAGCGACGATCATGTGGTTCCAGCCCGCTTCTTTGATTTCGAGCAGGGCATCTTGCTGCGCGACAAACGGACGTGCGCCTGGCAGCTCAACGTCAACTCGTACCTCCGCCGAAATCCAACGGGCGACAACACCAGCTACTACATGTTTGAAAACATTGACACCTTCTATGTCTTGCAGCCGCAGTTTTGGAATGTTGGGTACATGATGACGCGGATGCTGCCGCACGTGCAGTTTAACCAGCGACACATGGCCTTTCAGGCCCGCCTCTTGCGATACGCCGAGGTGATCAAGGAGAGAGAAAAGGCATTTCTGGCGGACATCGATAAAAAGTTGTTGGAGAAGTCCACACAGGAAACCGAAGGAGGAGGAAGAAGAAGAGAAAGAGGCGGGAATGCTGCTGATTCTGCACCTGTCCTTGGAGTAGGAAATAAGGAAGCGATCGGATACACGGGCCCCGATGGCCGCGTCGTTGCAGTTATCAACGCCACCGACGAACTGGGGAAGCTGCTGCTTGATTTAAAAAGAAAGCCGGGAAAGGATGTCATTGCAGACATTATTAGATTCTACGGAATCATCTCCCATTGCAAGGGCAACGTCGGTGAGACTGATAAGCCCGTTGTGGAAATGGATGACAAGATGACACAAATGGCCGACCTCTACCGGTTGGATGTGCAGATCTTTACTCGTTTCTGGTCTGTGAAAGCGGATGGATCGCCATTGGAGACCAAAGAGGATCGGTGGGAGGCAGAAGAAGGATTGCTAAAGGACATGATCCAGCTGCGCAAGATGATCTTCCAGAAATTCAAGAGGGACATGACCAAGGAGACATCAGACACTTCGCCTGCACAGAAGGCACTCAACAAGTACTTCAACGACAACAATCTCGCAGACAAAGTGGCCTTCAAGCTGCCGATGCACGAGACGCACTTGCGCCCCTGGCAACAATATATGATCAACCGGAATCAGGGATTCATGACGCATTGTAATGTTGCATCTGGCAGCCGTTATATCCTCTTTGGGTGGATAGCCGCGAGCAATCGCTTCACCATTGAGATGAAGCTGCATCTCAACCTTATTTACAGCGGCATCGGCGGGCAGGGAAAGTCCAACCAGATCAACGTCATCAAGAAGAACGTCCTTGAAGAGACATGCACGGACATCCTCCGCACGAGCAAGCTGCACAGTGCATCGGACGGGGTCCAATACGACATACTCGAGTGCAACGACGATCTCTCCTTCTCGAAGGACTTGGACGATGAGAAGCTGGGAAGGATGAAGTCCATGGCCACCAACTGCACAGACACTGGCGAGCGACTCGTCCCCGTGACGAAGGAAGGCGGCAAGATTGTATATGAAACCCAGCCTTACAAGAGAATCAAGATGGGCGCCACCTTGTCTGCCGTGAATGACAGCGTTGCGGCATTCAAGAACTCTTCGGCCACGAACAGCTCGTCCATCCAGGCCTATCTGACTCGTCAGGTGTTTATGGAATATCACAAATTCAACACATTCAGGCAGGTATCCGGGTCGCGCGCCAACCAAGCCAGCAAAACTCCAGACGAGCTGCTTGAAGATGCATTGTTCGTCGATGAGAACATCGGAGCGCACTGCATCTTTGGCTGGGCGTGGAAGCTGTATTTCATCGGCGTCATGCACATCGACATGTCGCAGTTCGAACCTGTGTACTCGCAGCTGGAGCTGATTATGAAGAGCATGTCGCTGAACCTAGTGGCCGAACACGAGCGCGTGCATGAGCAAGCGATGATCTTTTGCCGCTGCCTGCCATTCATCAGCGCATTCGTGGACAATCATTTGGTGCCCACGGGGATGCATTATGGGAAAAAGTTCGACGTCATGCAAATGATGGACTGGCACCCTATCTGCACCGTCGACCACATCATCTTTGCCTTTTCGTTTTTCCTCCCGTCATATTACCCCGAAGCGATGGACACCACGCTCGAAAACCTGCGGGAGATCATGCTCGAGTCATTCAAGCTGAAGGAGGGCAAAGTCTCTTACAAGACTTCAAACAAACACGAGGAGAACAACACCAACAAGCATTCTGATGAATTACTTAATGCATTGGTGATGCATGCCGTTAGCGGCAATGGCACTGGTCTTATCTTTGGCGGAGGAAGCGACAACGGCAACGGCAACAGGATGGTGCAAGAACGAGAAAGACAGAAGGCTGCAGCTGCGGCCGTATCAAAGGAAGAAAAGATCGACGCCACTTATGTGACCTTCCACTATTCTCCCGCGGATCTTGAAAACAGATTGGCTTCGATGAATCGTGGGGCAGCAGTTGAGTATTCAGGGACGGCCATTGGGAATTGCCTGACGCTTTTGTCGCAGGCGACGTTGGAGTCTCGTCCGTTCATGGTATCTTCGGCAGAACAGGACACACCAGTGATTGACGGGCAAGTGTTGGAATCTTACAAGCGACCGGCCGTGCAGTTGGGACGCTTCCGCGTGCTTGTGCATTACGGCCTATTGAACCGAGAGAAGGAGTACAATGGCATACTGGACAAAATCTTGAAGATGTATGCACACAAGTGGTTCATCTCACGCAAGATTCTCACTGGTGTGCCGCATGCCAAGTATCCCTGGTTGATGAAGACTATCAATGCCGAATTAAACCCCGACCGGATGCTGACGCTGCTGAATTACTCGTTCACGCCAAAGAGTACGTTTATTATCATGAAGGGGACATCGGAGCTGGACAAGGTCGCCAAGCCACACCAGAATGGGATGTTGCGTCAGTACGCGCTTTGTGACGAGGACACGGTGGCATTGGTTTGTTATTTTGAGACGATCCCCTGGGGGAGAAGAATGGGGTGGAGGCAATGCGCAATGTATCATTGGTCCACAAGACAACTCATCATGGGTGCATATATACAACAGAGAATGGTTGCACCCAAACAGGGAGAAAATGTTAGTGATGTGATATGCTACCCCGAAGATATCACGATTGACTACGACAAGCAAGAAGCTGTTTACAAATGCCAGCGGGATCTCTACAAGAAGAGTATTCGACCAGAGGATTTGCCCGCTGACTTTAACTCGGTTCAAGATATCGTCCTAGCCACGCGCATGGGGAAAAAGATGGTGGACAACGTGGAGTTTACGAATAAGATGGAAGAGATGGCCAGGGTCCATGAGGTTGTGCAGAAACCTCAGATGCTCAAGGATGCCCAGGCCATTGTCAAGGCAAACCCACAAAGCATTGGTAGCATTGCCATTGTGACCTTGGCGAAGCAAGACTACGAAGAGATGCAACGGCTGAACAAGAAGATGTGGAAATTGCAAGAAGCCATGGGCATGGGAGTCAGCGACGCTGATCTGGCCCTGGAGGATATCACAAAGTTGATTGGCAGAGGCAAAGGAAGAAGAGGGTCAGGGGATGACGATGACGACGACGACGACGATAGCAACGATAATGCCAGGCGTTCAGCTGCCAACCCTCATCGACAACAACAACAACAACAACAAAAGGAAGATGAAGAGGCAGTAGTAGATGATCCCGACGCTTTGGAAAGACACAGACGACGCATGGAGGAGCAGGCAGCATATGAAGCCGGATTGAATCAAGATGCCAAGGACGGTGAAGGAGTTGGAGTTGCAGACGCTAACAATGATCCGATCGAAGAAGAAGAAGAAGAAAAAGAAGACGGCGATGACGAGGACGATGGAAAAGGAGTGACAAAGAGGAAAAGAAGCGGCAGCAGCACCGGCAAGATTAGGAGAAGGGTAATAAGTGATGATGAAGATGATCAGGAAGAATCAGCAGCAGCAGCAGCGCGAAACGTGGATGATTACAATGACGATAATATGATCATTGATCGTGTTGGAGATCGCGCTAGATATGAAGACAACCAACCAATAGCAGAGTCCCCCGCTAGTCTTGATTTTGATGTGGAAGAGAAATGAGGAGTAGGTTTTTTTTTCTGTTTAAAAAAAAGTAAAAAAAGTGTAGATACACATACAATGTCTGCGGCGTCGTCGTCATCGTCTTACTATCATTATTCCTCGTATCATGCCTCTTCTACCAACAACAACAATAATAACAAGCGATCTGCACAGATTTACATTCTACGCCTTGAACATGAAAAGTATTACATTGGCCGCACGGAGGGTGAAGTTGACAAGCGATTTGCCGAGCATCTATCTGGCCAGCAGGGCGTGGGATCGGCGTGGACAATGCTGCACCCGCCCATCGAGGTAATTCAAGTCCACCCCATGACCAGTCAGTTTGACGAGGACAAGTATGTAAAGGAGGCAATGCAACGTTGGGGGATAGACAACGTGCGGGGAGGCACGTATTGCCAGGTGAATCTTGGTGCCGCGCAGAGAGAGGCGTTGGAAAAAGAATTGGTCGCCGCTGCCGATCTCTGTTACTATTGCAAGCAAGTCGGTCACTATATCCGAAACTGTCCGCAAAAGCCGGCTAACAACAACAACAACAATGCTGGTAAGCCGCGGTTTGAAAAGCCAAGATTCCCCAGTAGCAGTGACAACACTGGCACCATTGCACCAAGAGTCGTGATTTGCTTTAAATGCAGGAAGCCCGGCCATTATGCCAACGTGTGTCCCCAGTTGCATTATTGAAAAATTTTTTTATTGTGATAATCTTTCTCTTTTTTTCTTCTCGTGTATCTGCCAACATTATAAAAACTTCATGTTTGGCGTCAAGTACTGCTTGGCGAGCAAGTACCCGATGACGGCCTTGGAGTCCTGCATGTGCCACAGGGAATCAAAGTCGACGATCTTGACCACGGTCTTCTCACCCTCAGAGTGCAGGCCCGTGTGCTTGTTGTGATACGAGTCGAGCTGCGCACTCGTCATCTTGGCGTGCCACAGGAAGTACCTGAGCCCTTCGTCGCAGCCACCTTCGCTGGGATAGATGAGCTGGTTACCCGTGGTGAAAGCGGCCGTCAAATCGACGAGGTCTTTGGCATCGATTGTCATCCCCAGCTCTTGTTCGATCTCCTTTTTCATCACCGCGACAAAGTTGCCCTCGTCGTCCACCATCCCTGCGCAGGGGCCCGTGAAGGCAAAGTCTCCAACTGCGACGCGCGGCTGCTGGACAACAGCCGTCTTTGGCTCGCTTGTTGGATCGCCTTCGCAAACGATGTAAGGGATGAGAACCACGGCATTGCCACGTAACTGTGCCGCTGCGTTCATGCGTGTCCCCTCAGCGTCGAACATGTACGGGTCAATGTTCACAAAACCCGGGCGGGAGCCAAACCACTTCACGCTTTGCACGTACACGCCCTTGATGGTGAAGATGTTACCGCTTCGGCGTGCAGTGCCCAATCTGTTGGCCCAATCGCTCAGCAGCTTGCCCTTTGCCACCGTCGCCATGCGATCCTGGGGAATGTCTGCACTGAAAATCAATGGCACAAACTCTGCATCGATGGAAATGGACCACACTGCCTGGGCCCACGCTGGTTCGGGAATCGGTGCAAATGCAGCTGCTGCTGTTGTTGTTGTCGTAGTCGTCGTCATCTTTGATGTTGTTGTGTGTGTGTGTGTGTGTCAGCTTGAAGGGAAGCCAATAATTAATTTTGCCGTTGTCTCGTGCTTTGTTTCAAACGGGAAAAAAACTCTGGCAGGACCTTTTTGATAGCAATGGCGGCAAAAAAAAACTTTGAAAAAAAAAAGAAAAACACACTCGCACAAAAAAATGAGTGAAGACGGAGACGCAGCAGCTGCTGCAGCTGAGATCATTGACGGCGACGGCAACGGCGATGATCTGGATGAAGACGGCAGTAATTTTGAGGATGCGATAGCCGACGGGGCGGTCATCTACAATACAGAAATCAGCAAGTTTGCATGCTTGTTTTGCCTGGGGATGCTGCGCGTGCCGGTGATCTCCCTGCCATGTGGCCATTCGTTCTGCATGGATTGCATCCAGGGGTACGTGAATGAGAACATCGAGTCCGGCCGCACAAACACGTGTCCTTACTCCAACTGCGGCCGCAAATTTCAGTCGGTGGCCAAGTTCCTCAGACCCAACTATCTTCTGAGCTTGCTGCTGCCGCACCAAACCTTGCTGATGCAGTCATTCGATCCGAGCGTGCTAGTGTCAGGTTTGCGCGATCTGACGGTCAAGGCCTCGCACCTGCGCGACGCCGAGATGCACATGAGGGAGCTCATGGAAAACTACAATGACGCGGTGAAGTTCTACAACCTGCACCGGGAGATGGAAGGGATAAAGCGGCTGCAGCTTTTCCAAAAGACGGACGTGACGGGCTTTGCGGGAGCAGCGGATGTGTGCCTTGTGCGACGGGCGCAGCGCGTGTTCAGAGGATTGCCAAACAAGGTTTTCAGGTCCATCATCTTTGATCAATCGTGGCAGAAGGTCGCACTGATCCCCGAGGCGATGGACAAGATACGGGAGCTGCCATTCTTGGGCCTGTTGTCACCCGACAGCGTCATCGTCATCCCCGCGCGCGCTGCTCACATCGGCACGGCCATCGAGCTGATGCACGAGCTGCATTTCACGTACAAGCACATCTTGCTTGAGGAGGTGCAGGTCCCCGCCAGTCAAAAGTCACAGACGAAAAAGGCAAAGACACGCGACGTGAACGTGATTACCTACTATTTAATTGGCGTCATGCAGACGCGGCTGATGGATGAGACGAACAAGCAGGGGAAAGTGATGAGTATTCTCACCGAAAAGCTGAATCACCCCGCGGCGGCAACGATGGAGGAGTTGATGAAGATGCTCAAGCGATTCGTGCCGCGGCTGCTTTTGTTTACTGATCGTCCCTGCGCCGGCACTGATCTTTGGGGGCCCGATTTCATTGCCAAGATCACCCCTCAGCCCGTGCAAAAGAGGAAGAAGAACCAGAAGCAGAATAACAAGGACAATGCGATTGACTTGGATGATGATGATGACGAAGATGAGGACGACGAAGATGAAAGGGAGGATGATGATGATGAAGAAGAAGATTGAAAAAAAATATATAAATGTTATTGAAATAACTCGTCCTTTTCCTCATCTTTGTCTTCGATTTCCTGCTTTTTTGCGGGTGGTGGATGTTGTGCAGTCGCCGTGACGGCAGTGGCGGGCCGTTTGAATCTGTACTTGACGTGCGCAAGGTGGGCAGCGGCGTTCTCGGCTGCGTCGCGCTCCCAAAAGAGTATCTCACCCTTGGTGGGCACCACCAGTCGATCTCCTGCTGGGTTGAATTTAATACCAAAATCCCCAGGCACGTCAGGGATCTGTCGAAAGAGATCGAGCTGTGGGAAGGTAAACAGAAGGATAAATCCATCGCAATGACAAGCGGCGATTTTGTCATCGGGACTGATCGCCAGAGATGTAGCCTTGATCAAGTTCACTGTTTTTGTGTGAGTGACTCTCAAGTCCATGCAATTGTGCACTCTCATGTTCGAGTCGTCCATCACAGACAACAATCGCATCCCGCCATCTGCATGGCTCAGCGTGAGGCAAAGTACAGTGGCTGACGTCACGTATTTTGCCACGCAGGCACCATTGGGACAGCTCATTGTTTTCAACAGTTTTTTGCCAGACAAGATGCAGATCCATTGCGTGGGATGCATAAGGACGTTTTGATAGACAGACTCGATAGAATGTGTCTTGTTGGCCGCCAAGTCGATCATCGTGGTTTGTGCAAAGGTTGCGGGAATTCCATTCGGTTGATTTGTTGGCGGTTCCACTTTCTCGTGAATTGACTCGACCATCAAAGTCGAGGCGCGATTCAACGATACTTGATGCCGGGACGTCGCTCCCGGCGTTTTGATGGGAATATCCCTTTTGTGACTGAAGCCGAAAAAGGTGTCGACGGCAAACACGCTGATTTTGTTGTCATAGTACAAGATCAAATGGTCGCTGCCTGTGCAACTTTTGAGCTTTTTCACACCCTGTATTGACATTTCTGTCACGTACTTGCCATCCATATGGTGGACTGTCAGCCATCCCTTTGTCCATTTCACCACAAGGACAGAGTCAAGTAGCAGTTCCTCCTTCCATGAACCCCAAATGCTGCCTTTCGCGATCTCTATCTTCAACGTCTGTGGAGAAAATGAAAACAGACGAAGGCATTCCCGCGTCTGTCTCCACTTTTGCGTGTCGTTGAGGATCCCGTCCACTGTCGTGCGCGACCAGATTTTGTTTTCCGCCATTGCCAGTGCCATTGCCAGTGCACTTTCCACCTCTTCCTCGGTCACTTTGCATTCCTTTTCTTGCTCCTTTACCACTTCTTGGATGTCCTTGTCATCGTTGTTGTTGTTGTTGTTGATGCGCAGATCCGTTGTGTCTGCCATTGTCGCAGGGGTGCTTTCGTATTTTTTTTACTCTGAAAAAAACGAAAAAAAAAGAATGTCGCAAGCAGAGGCAGAGGGGTTCGTGATGCCTACGAAATTCCGCAAGGATGAGAGAGGGCTTCCAACTTTCGCGGTGCAAGCGGCATTCATGCTGGAAGAACTATCCTCGCAGGTGACTAGCTTGTGCATATCTTCGAATGGCGACATGATTGCGTGTGGATGCGAAAATGGAAATGTGTCATTTTTCGTTAGGGATTACCGCAATGGTGGAAAAAACCGATGGGTAAAGAGCAGCATTAATGAAGGGCAACGAACCCTGGGACTGGGGTATGGAATTCACGACGTTCTATTTGTTGGAGAGGAAGATGAATTCCTCGTGTTTGCAGGGATGGGACTGAGGCATTTGTATTGTGTGGAATTGAAAGCGGCGACTCTCAAGATAAGCAGCCCTTTCCGTAATGAGGGGAATGGGCTCCTCTACATCGCCCGCTGTCATTCAGACAAGAACATTGTGATAATGGTAAACACTGAACCTGGGACAATGATTGTTTGTCATATCCCCACATCCATGGTTTTGAATACTCGTGAGACGGGGAGGGAGTGCATGAGCATAACCATCAGCAGCGACGATCGAACCGTCGCAGTTGGACACAACCGCGGAGTGGACATTTTTGCCCTTTCCCACGACAATGACCGCATTGGGGATCTTTTGCAAAGCATGACCGAATATAATGTCAATTGCATTTGCTTCTCGCATGACTGTAACTACCTTGCTTACGCTGGGCTGGGCTGGGGGGTGAGAATACACAAGAGAAACGAAAGAGGTGTGTACGACTACATCTCTATGGAATGGGATCGCCCAAGGGAATATCATGCATTGGCCTTTGTTGGAGAGAAGAATGTCTTGGCGCTGGGAACGGCTTACACTTGGCTTGAGTTGTGTGATGTCGAAACAAATCCAAAAGGATGGTACGTCTACACGACCGGGTTGCATCCACCAGGGAAGGTACGTGGGCGCATTCTCGCCTTCAAATCTTCCGTCAAGGGCGATTTTCTGGTCTGTGCGGTGGACAAAATGCCTGTTGCAGTTATCCCAGATAACGATGTTGATGTAGAAGAGTTGTTTGGAGACACCAAGAACGCGGCCAATGACGACGATTGAAATCCCCTCTTTTTTTTTATTATTGTTTATTTATTGTCGAATCGCCAGCTGCCATAAATTGTTCAATCTTGCGTTTCATCCTTTCTTCTGCAGTGATTGGCACTGCTTGATTCTGTAAAGAAGAAGAAGAACCTCCCCCAAGCTGCTGTTGCTGATTAGGCAAGTCGAGCTTTAGCGCTGCAGCTGATAACCTTGCCTCCATGTAGGCGTCAAACCCACTGTTGTCCCCACCTTCGTCTTCATCCTCCCCTTCCAATTCCAGTGTCTCAGCAGTCTCGAGTGTCATGTTGGTGAACTCTTTATTGATGTCATCCACTTGGTCGAGTCTTAACTGGGTCTGTGAGTACTGCTGCTGCATGCGATTGGCCATGGCCGAAATCTGCGAAGCTGATATGCCATTGTTGGCTTGTTTGAGAAGTCTGCCGCCCTCACGCTGCAGCTCCAGCGTTTCCATCTGCTGCTTGGTGCGGACGAGCTGCATCAAAATTTCCTCGACGACGTGAATCTCATTCTTGCACGTCTTGATTGTCCTCTCCGTCAGCAGGCATTTCGCGTGCTGCAGCTTGGCCTCTTTTATTTTTCTTTCGTCAATCAGGTTGTCGCGCAGCTTCAGCCCTTCGTCATACTCGTTCTGCAACTTGGTCATGAAAATATCCTTCTTTGCCTTTAGGATGTTGACCTTGCGCTCAAACGCAGCTATGTCGGCAGGGCTCAGCGAGCTCGCCTGCGATTTTTCTATCGTCCCTGACATGATGTATGTATGTATGTTTGTGCACGCACGCGCGCTCCCCTCCCTTTTATTTCGAAAAAAAAAGAATCCTTGGTCATCATCATCACTGTACCAAATAATACAAGATTGAATATTTGATTCTTTCCCCGGAAGAAGAAGAAGAAGACGACGAAGAAGGCGCTGGCACCGGCAGCATTATACTATCGTCGGCGTCCTCTTCGTTATTCCTGCTGACATCTGCACCTCCATTGAATTCAATGTAGTGCAGTGCGGTGATGGGCTGCCACTTGAGAAAGTACAGCTTGATTGTCTTTGCATCGTGCGAGATGGAAATATACAAGTTGCGCACGCTGGGGAGTGCGCTTGACAGCATGCGGATGCACTCGCCATACTTTACCTTGACGAGGGAATCAATCACCTGCGCATGCTGAGCATTTGTTATCTTTGTCAACACGTCTGCGCGCAAGGTGCCATCTCGCAACAAAAAGGCGAAAGGCCAAGTCATTGCCGGTCTGTTGGACAGTGCAATCTTGAATTCCGGGTCAGCCCTGTCCAGCATGACCAGCCTGATGTTGCGATACTGGGCACGCAGCTGCGTCCGCACTCTGTGCTCCTTGAACTTTGTGGTGGCCATGAATGCACTGAGCTTGATTTTCCAGTTGATGAACGACAGGAAGGAGATCTCTGCGAACGCGCCAAAGATGGATGCATATAGGCAGAACACGCTGCGCCAAGAATGCGGGAAGTAGCGATGCGCATCCTCTGCAAGCATGTGCAGCGCGTAGTCCCGCACGTAGTGATTTGGGGAAAGGATCCCTGCGATGTGGCTCAGTGTGATTCGGATGGCCTGTTGAGACACGCCCAGCTCTTCCTCCGTGACGTCAAAGCGGACGATGCGCACCGGTTCGACCCTCATTGCCTGCGTGTGTAGGCGCTTCCTGCGGGCAATCATTGCATTCTCCCGTGACGTTATGCGGCCTGCATAAGGGAGCATCACGGATGCCAAGTTGGCCATGACCACTGCGGGTTGGATGAAATGTAAGGGCAGTGTCTCCGCAAGTAAGCTGTGCGCTTCCGCTTCTGCTTCTGCAGGCACCCTGGCTTGTGTGACGCAGCTGGAGCAGGCGCCACGATAGGTTTCGCTGTGCAGCGGCAAATAGGATGTAGTCAATGTGAGCTGCTGATTCCGACCAATGCCCGACGCTGTCTCTGCATCGTAAATCATGTACTCTGGCGCCGTGTAAGTGAACTTGTCGATCTTTGTCGGCCGCAGGAATTCCGAGTGGTGCAGATAGTCCAATTCGACGGACGTCTGCGGATTCAGCGCGCTTGGATGATGGGTGAGGCGGGCGATCGATACTGTTCTTCGCGTTGGCGTCCCTATGGACATCGGTGCCAGCATCATGGCCATTCTGGGGATTGGCGTGCCTGGTTCAGCGGCAAGGGCAAGTCGGATGCTACCATTGTCATTGTTGTTGTTGTTATTGTTGCTGTTGGCACCAGCAGCCAAAGACGAGCGGATGGAAATATTGTCTGGAAAGACGTTTGGCTGTGTCTCTTCCGGGGCATTGTTGAACAAGTTGAGACGGGCGAGCAGATCAGGAGAGTTCTCGTCGATCGGCAGCAAATCCACCACGGTGTTGTTGAGAGGCGCAAGAACTGCAGTGGTGAGTGCCTCGATATATGCCAGCTGCTCGTTGCAGTTGCCGTCGTTTTCAATCATTATCTCGCAAAAGCGCTTCATGAACTCCAGCTTGGTGACTGGTGATATCCTTCGTGTATCCACAAAGGGCTGCAACCCTTCGTTGTTTTCATCGTCGAGCAACAGTCCCGTCAGCTCGTCGCCGTGGGTGATGAGCAATCTGTCCAACGCTGCCATGATCATCGTTTCTCTGTCGTCCTCATTTCTTGCACTCTGCTCCTCTTCTTCGTCGTCTTCCTCTTCATCCTCATCCCGCGTCTTACCTTGTTGCTGTTGTATCCCACGTCGGCGGTTTGTTGTTGTTGTTGTGGGGATGGGGTCAAAGTGCAGATGCAAGGGTATGTTGACAACAAGAGATTGAATGTAAAGCGCCCCCGACGCTTCTTCCGCAACGGTTACCAACCGCCTTAGATTCACGGTGATAAAGAATTTGTTGTTGTTATCCGATCCCTCAAAAGTGGGAAACGGCACATCCTTGACCCACCAGTGTCTTCTTTGATCTCCATCTTGAATGGGCGGTCTCGTGTCATCTTCCTCTGCGGGGTCGTCATAGAATGGATATCTGATCAGACTGCGCAACACTGGACCAGACTCACTCCCCCGTATTTGTGCAAGTTGCGGCTTGAATCCGGCCAGTTCGTACAACTGCAAGCATTGGTTGGTCTCGTGGGCCTCGATTATCAAATGAGTATGGGTTTGGACGTCAGGCTTCTGATGTGGCACTGGCGGTGCCTTCAACAGAGGCAGCCCTGTGGCAAAGGCCGTGAAATGGCCGGCATACCAATATGTGATTGTCCAAGCCACCAGACAAGCTTTTTGAAAAAGCGCCTGCGGATGCAAGTCTCCCGGAAAAGGTTGGTGGTCGAGAGCCTTGAAGCGTGGACGACGATAGACCTCGCCTGTGAATGCATGTTTTGGAAGCGATTGCATGTTCAGAACCCCCTGCATGAAGCGCTGGTCGGCGATCCGCGTCTTTGTCACGCCGATGCGCTTGGAGGTGTCAGTGTCGAGGTAAAAGACAACGTTGAGATAGATGCCAGCGTCGGGGACTTTTCCAATGTCTTCGCTTGGCATGGCGGCTGGCCTGGCTGCGCGATGGCCCTGTCGGCGATTGATGACGGCCTCTCGCGAATGCGTGTTTGTCATCTCCACGCGCTCCACCAAGGCATGAAACTCATCAAACGAAAGCATCTGAGCAAAGACCTCGATCCCCCTGTGCCTGGCTTGTTCCACGTTGTCGGCATTGTTGTCCTCGAAAATGAAGAGGTCGCGTGTTGGCCTGCTCACCAATCCGCCGAGAATGAAGCTGGCGACGTTGGACTTGTAAGATTGGCCCCTGCTTCCATCGCCAACGCACTTGTCTATGAAGTTGTGCCATTGTTGGTGGAGATCGTCCCTTTGAAAGGCCCGCGTGGCATCCGCAGACAAGAAATTGGCCGAGGAAGTGACGATGGGGAGGACTACGGACTCGATCTGCTCGGCTGGAACCATCCCCAGCAGCCGCACGAGCAAGCATATGCGCATGATGCCAAAGATGTCAAACTCGATGCTGACGGGTCTCAGCTGACCAATGACCGAAAACTTGACCTTGGCACAATCTCGCAGCTGCACAAGAAGCGTTTGGCGGTTCTGTCTGATCAGCCGCGTCGTCTTTTCCAGTGCTCTCTCTGTCATTGTCAGATTTTTCATCTCCGGGTCGCGTGCCTCGCCAGGCAGCAGCGGCGACAGCCCCGCATACTCTGGGCAAAAGTCGTTCTTGCAGATGATCAGCCACAATATGATATTTCCCACAACGGTCTTTGCAAAAGCTGCGAAATCCATTCCCACTCCTTCGCCTTCCTTTGTTCCACTCAGTAACTGCACCATCTGCACCGCGAGCTTGGCAATTTCATAGCGACAGTTCATTGCCCACACGGTGATTTTGACGTCGCGCAGACCATCAGAAGTTGCACCGCCGCCGCCACCACCACTCCCGAGCCCAATACTAGAGATCACCGACAACATCTGCAGCAGCGAGATGCAAATCACGTCCGAATCATTGGTGTGGAATTCAAAATGGATCAGTTTTTTGGCATTCTTGTCTCGCATGTAGTGCATAAACAACGCCCCTTGATTATCCGCCTCCCCAACGTGAAAGCCCAGCGTGTCATATCCGCGCTTGCCATTGATAATCAAGTTTGGCCCCAATGGTTGTTGTCGGTGACGATATTCGGCATCTTTGTCAATACCACCACCACCACCAGCTCCGGGCATCATCATGGACACCATGCCAGCAGATGGATTTGCAGGGTCGTGGAAAAAGTATTTGCGCTTGTCAAACCGAATGATCGGATGCAGCAGCCGTATCTCCAAGCCGCGTCTTGTCACTGCCTCGTGAAGTGCAGCAGGCACGTTGACATTTTCGCCAATGCGCGTGAAAACACGATCGAATATGAGCGAGACCCAGACCGGGCGCAGTAGGCGATCCAGCAGCATCTCCATAGGGATGGGATCGGCACGCGTGAACGTGATACCCAGCGGAGCTGCTGCTGCTGCATCAGTGGTGGCGACGGCCACGGGGTTGAAACAGAGCATTTCCTCGGAAAGCGAAAACGTCCAGAGGTAAGCATCGGATGACTTGCCGTCCACACGGGTCCGCCACCCCTGGCTATCTCTGACCCACCATTCCTTTTGCTTTATGAGCGGGACGTTTGTGTGCATGTCGCAGCCGAGCCAGATCGCCGTCACCAGTGATGATGATGAGCCGCCACGTGCATCGACGAGACGGCCGAGGAGATGCAACGTTCGATTGACGAGATCATCCACAGACAGATGATTTGGCTTGTACGACTCGTCATCCGCACTGATGTTTTCTTTCCTGTTGGCTGCAATGCGCTCTGCCATTCTTTCACCGCGTGCCTTCGCCCTTGCTTTCAACTCGGCAACAGCAGCATCGCCTCCGCCTCCGCCGCCTCCTCCTCCTCCTTCTTCCACATCTTCGTCTTCTTCATTTCCTGCAGCGGCTGCGGCTGGATCTTCATCATTGCCATTATCTCCAATGTCGGCACGGAGGATGACAGGCTTGCCATCAAAGGTGCGATCAGTGCCATGATGATCTCCCGAGCCGGTAATCATGCTGATGACATCAATGAAGATTGCCCTTTCATGGGCAGTGTTACCCTCAACCGCAGATTCTGGCAGTTTGCTCCATGCCTTGGGGAATCGGCGCTTGATGAATCGAAAAAGGTCAGTCAACCCCATATCTTTCTTGTTATTTTTCTTCGTGCATTAAATTTTTTTTCTCCCGTATAAAGAATTTTTTAAAAAAAAACCAAAAGACAACACCAAACAATACTCGGCGATATGGGTAGCAGAGATGTGAGTAACGCCTGCTTCATGAGTGGGCCACCCAGTCATTTGTGCATGTGTCTAGCCGTGTTTATTAACCTTGCAAGTGTTAAAGCAAGCGGGTATTTTGATTTCACGCTATCGGGCACGATCGTTTTGGCGCCGCTGTACCTCATACTCGTCGTGTGTTCGCAATTCCTCATGAGCGAGTCGGGACGACAGGTGGTAGAACACCAGCAGATTGCAAATGAAGAAGCGGTGCTGACGACCTTGTTGCATCCGCAAAGCCTGGCAGCGGAGCATGCGATGAACACCTCCATGATACTCAGGGGCATCGGCCTGTTCGTCCCCTCAATCGTTCTCGCCAATATCAAGATGGACGTGCCCCTTGCCGATGGCGTTGAAATACCATGGTGGCTGGTATTCATTCCAATGGAGCTTTTCCTTGTATGGCAAGCCTCGATCGGCGCAAACCTGGGGTTGAAATGGTTTCGCGATGCTCGTGTTTACATTCAAGATGGCGCTGACAATTTATAAATAAAAGACCTTTCCTTCTTTATTTTATTGTTATTATTATTATTCTTCCTTTCTCATTTACTTTGGAGTCTCAGCTGCTGCGCTGGTGATGACACGGCTGTAACCTTGGACAGGGTCCCTGCAAATGCTGCAAGACTTGCCACTGTCTTGGGCCTTCATCTTGACGGTGCAGTCGTTGCAAGTCACCATGTGCCCGCATGGGTAAGCAGTGACAATAGCCTCCCTGGTCTTGCAGATGACGCACTCTGGTTTACCCGCGGGGCAAGTTTCGGGTTCGTCTTTCATGGGAAGAGGGTATCTCGTCCCAGAATTATCATTGGTGTTGTTGTTGTTGTTATTATTATTATTGTTGCTGCTGTTGCGCTGCAGTAGACGATGAACGGCCGTGTCAAAACTTTCTGTCGGGATCATTCGTCGGTTCAAGTAGGCCGCCCTCCTCGTCTGGTGGAAATGAGAATCAATCGCATCGTCCTCGTGATCGTAGACCATCCGCGAGCCCAAGATCGATGGCCCCGTGCCGATACTTTCATCCAACCGACTGTGGAGGCCGCTGAAGCTATTTGTTGTTGTGCGTCCCCAATCATTCCATCCTTTCCAAGCTACGTAGATTGGCGTCGGAGGTGAGTTGAACGACAGCTCTGTTGTAGGGGGAGGAGGAGGAGGAGGACCCTGAAACGGCGCGTCCATTCTTCTTCTGAGGTAGTCCTGTGTCCTATCACGATCTCTCAATGCCTGTTCAAACTCTGCACGCGTCATCAGTTCCTCTTGATACCTGTTCCTACTTCTGTTGTTGCGGGCAGCGGCGGCGGCAGCAGCGACGTCGGGAGTGTCGGGGGTCATATCCATGCCGTAAGCCCCATTCCATATCGTGCCTTCCCCCGTCACCGTGCAATATTCGCCATTGATGATATTGTTTTCGCCAAGCACCGTGCATCTGGAGGCATGGATAATGTTGTTGTTGCCATACACCCTGCTGCCGTCGCCGTGAATGATGTTGAAACCGCCCACAACTTCGCTCTTTTTCCCCATCACCGTGTTGTTGTCGCCTCTCACATAACAATTCTCGCCGTGCACCGTGTTGTTGTTGCCTGAGATCCATTGGTTTGCCCCCTGAACCACCAAGTTGTTGCCATATCTGCGAGCGGTTGACGTTGCCATCGTCGTGTGATGTGATGTGGCGATGTGTCTCTTTCTTTCGATTATTTATTCAATTTTTTTTCAAGGTTTTTTTTGAGTGTCTCGTCACCAAAATTCAATTCGGTACAACCCATTTCCGTCGTCCGTTGACTCGACAGTCTTCCATTGATCAAGTAAGACGCCAGATCCGTAGGCCTTGCGCAGGAATCTCTGACCCATGAACCGTTCTCGCAACTCTTTGATTATATTGCGTCCAGCAATGCGGGCGTTTTCAGAATATCCACGTCCGGCGAGGCTCCATTGATAATGATCCAACTGGCAGACGGTAAATTCAACTCCCTGCATGTGACTTTTACCATGTCTCAATAATTCGGTGATTCTTTGTCTCTCTTGACAGCAAATCCATTCCCAGCTTTGCGCACGTGCGTCTGCCGTGTGTTGGAAAGGGCAAATATCTGCAGGAAATGAATCCATCGTCTTTTTCAATAAATCGACTTTTTTGTTCAAAGTCGAAAAAAAAGAATCGCTTCTCCCCCTCCCCCTCTCGTCAAAGATGAGCCGATTGACGACCAGTGCGCCGAAAGTATTGTATGAAAATATCGATGCATCGTTTGTGTGCTTCTCTAGCAATGGCAGGACGCTGGCCTTTGGAGGCCCCGGCGGGAAGCTGCGAATCGTGACTGATTTCCATCGGCGCAATGATATTCCGGCAGGGACGACTTTGCCCGAAATCGAAGTGCCTGCATACGTCGGCCTGTCCTATCTGCAGGCTCACTTCATCTTCATGGATACCCAGCTATTCGTGCGCACGCCCCACGGATTCGTCACCATCAACGCGTTCACGGGCCGGATCGTGCTGAACCGGTCCCATTGTCTGGACAGATTCAGCACGAGCACGACGAAATGCACAACGTCCAACAGCACAGTCCTCAGCGACGGGCGCATCCACCTCAAGGTGAGCAACAACAAGAACTTTATGGTGCAATTCACGCCCAGCGAGAGTTTGATCCCATGCGAATCCCTGGCCAACGTGTGCTGCCTGGATTTCCCTCCCGGCGTCAACATGCTGGGAATGGTCGGCTGGGAGATCAAGACGGGGCAGCTGCCCGATCGCTGCGTCATTGTGGCCAACGGAGCTGGCAACGTCTTTTACATCACGAGGGACACGTATGCACGGCTGCTTTCGAAAGCCGAAATGCCCCAGCCAAGTACATGGATCATCAGCGCGGACGACTCGGGGAAGCGCATCTTGATGCTCCAGCCCTTCAGAGTCGACGATGAGAAGAAGGACCAGGAATCACGGGAAGGCGCCGACAAGACAAAATCGGTGGTGCACGGCGAGCCGCAGCCCATCTGGTTCATCCTGACAGGGGAATCCTCCTCCAAGCATCGCTTGCGCGCATCGCAGCCACGCGTCGTCTCGGGCGCCATATCGTTTGATGGCTCGGTTGTTGCACTGATTACTATTGACGAGCTTGATTACATTCGCAGTCTCGAAATCATTGATATCCGTCATCTGGCCGGCCTCAACGACGATGAATGAATATATGAAATAACAATAATAATAAATAAAAAAAAGTTTATCTGGTACCCGCCGCCGCCGCCGCTGCCGATGCTGCTTGTGACAAGGCATCTGAAAGCCCCTTGATGACCGAATCCTTCTCTCGCAGTCTTCTTGTCATAGCTTCGATCCACATATCCTCCGTGGGCCAGACGACAGTGGCATCTCTGAATTGCTGCACGATTTCTGCCTGCGTCGGGATGGCCGCGCCCTGCCAGTTCAAATAATCCACGGCGGGGAGCTGCGCCGCAGCAGCAGCGATGGCCGCGGCATTCCCCGTCGCCGATGCCGCAGTGGCTGCGGCCAGGGTGGCGGCAGGGACGCCGTGGACTGCGTATTGGTGCTTGGCGACGTGGTGGCGATAGATGACAAACAAGTCGGTGAAGGAGACGCAGTTCAGGCGCGGGCAGGAGACAAACTGCATGCAGTTGCGATCAAGGCGGAGCTGGTCGGCGATCTTCTTTGCCATCACCACCGTGTTGGGGATCTTGCCCTCGATAGAGAGGATGGCGTATGTATTCATAAACCAGGCGGCGGGGCAGCAGTACAGGCGGTCCGTGCCAATGTCGAGATACTGCACCTTTCGCGGCTCGAACTGCGTCGCCGCGCTCAGCTTCAGCTGGCCAATGACAGCCAGCGGGTTTGACGAGTTGCTATCTGCCGATGGTAGATTGAGGCAGACGTGATCGTTCGCACCCAACAGCCCGCAGTCAATGAGTCGGAGCACGCCGATCTTCATGTCCGTGCTGACGGCGACGTTGGATGCCGAGCATTTGCAGAAGCACTTTTCATAGGGCAGCGGATAGTGCCGCTTGAAGGAGCCGTTCGGCCGCGCCTGCGAAAGATCATTCCCGCCGGTGATGGCATCGCCGTGGTTGCAGTGGGGGAAGCAGTTGGCCGGCACTGCCTCGGGCCTCTCCAGGGCCTGTGAAACGTTGTGTCTGAACGTGTCGAAGATGGCCATGGTGTCAATGCCAGCATGGTGGGTCCGCTCTTGCTCGGCCCGCTGGGCATGGTTGTTGTTATTGTGATGGTGATGTTGTTGTTGTTGTGGCGGCGGTGGGAGAGCAAGAGTAAGTGCAGGGTGGTGGTGGTGATAGTTATGCTGCTGCTGCTGTTGCTGAGGGAATTGATAATGGGTGAATTGCAATTGTCCTTGGAAATCAAAATCGGTCATCAAGGTGGGCATGACGCCATTATTATTATTATTCAGGGGATGATTGTCAAAGGCAGCCATCTGCTCCAGCAGCATCCTGTTCTCTGTGCCAGCGTGAATGTGGTTGTCGAAATCAGACATGCTCATCCCTCCCCATCCATCTTCGGACAAAGCAGGAAGCATCGCCGTTTGTGCATATTGTTGTTGTTGTTGTTGTTGCTGCTGCTGTGGCGGCGGTGGAACACTGTTGTTATGGATCTGACGCTGCAATTGTTGTTCTTGCGCCGCATGATGGTCTTGACCATTGGTAGCGTGGGGTTGCACATTCTCAACGTTATTATTATTAGTATTATTATCGTTGGCCACCACGGTGCCAGCTGCATCTGGAGCAATAAACACATAAGACTTTAGTCTTGTTGTGAATTTGAAGCTCTTCAGATACTGCATCAACTCTTCCTGAGTCATGTTATTGTTGTTATCATTGCTGCTCCCTCCCCCGTGATTGCTCCCTGTTCTTAATATCTGCAAGTTCTTTCTCATGTTTGGAGAGGATTTGCCACTGCCTCCACCACCACCACCATTGCTTCTGTTATTAGTTTTCTTTGTGATTATTGGCATGTTAATGATTCGACGCGCGCGCATGATCGGCGAGGGTTCTGGCCTAGCCACGTTGTAAAGCTCTCGTATCTTTGGTTGTCTCTTACTACTGCTAATATCCATACATAAATATATAAATATAACAACTGTATGTTTTCTTTGTTGCAGATACTGTTCAATTGCCAGCGATTGACGATTTCTGTGGAGTTTTTAAAAAAAATAAATGAAAAAAATTGGAAAAAAAAGACTTTGATTTTTTTTTAATTTTGTTTTTTTGTTTTTGTCATTGTAGGGACAAGAGAGACACAAGACAGAGATGGACCTGTTCATGGAAGAGGTTGAGAAGATGGTGCCCTCACCAGCCTTGCAGCAGCAGGCGCAGGCAGTAGCAGTAACGGTGCCTATGGCGGCTGCGTCGATGATTGTGTCGACAAAGAAGCAAGAGCCAGAGGTCCCCATGTCCGTGGTGGCTCAGGTGAGAGATGATCTGGAGGCAATGGATCAATATCTGCAAATCACAAAGGAAGACAAAGAGCGGCATGCGGCGAATCTTTTTGCAGGGGCCCTGCCACATGTTCTCAATTCCACGGGGGATCGCACCGAAGAGGAGGCTGCGCTGGCCACGCTGATGAACACAAAACAGGTCGCGCCGCCGCCAGTGGAAAGGTCGGACGATCTCGCGCCGGGATCTTTGGAATACATAAAAAAGTACTGGCTGAGTGATCAAACGGGCACTGCCGCCTGGAAGTATTGGGTGGGACGCACGATTGAGAAGGGAGAGCTGCAGGGCCTGACTGTCGTTTACGTCGGCGAGCCATTGATTGCAGATGACGGCGAGGAGCTGCGCCTGGCCACGATCTGCTGGGCAAAGGCACCCGAGGACAAGACCGGCGTGCCGTTGTTCGACAAGCTGCGCATCAATCCAGTGACGGAGAAGTCGTCCACTTACCCAACCGACTTTATTGAATGCTACTTCACCATCCCCGAGGGTCCGGACAGGCCCGAATCTGCCATCTTCATCCCCAGCTCCTCGCGCAAGGCGGAGTCGCTGAACATGCGTGCGGACAACGATCTCGTTCTGGCAAGCAACAATCGCATCGTGGCCTATGGAGGCGTGGAGATCCCCATCATCCCCGAGCGTTTTGCCAACAAGAAGCAGAATGGCGTCAAAGCGACAAAGGCCTTCACGAATGCACTGGCGTCAGTGCGAGATTCGCTGCCAGACGAAGCAACGGAAGCAGAGGTGAAGGCGAAGCTGCTCGATGCTCGCCTCACAGCCGCAAAGGAAAGCGTGGCAAAGAAGGCCAAGGCGCATGCCGCGAAGATGAAGGAGATCAACGATCCAAACAAGCCGCATGCATCGGTGATGCGGATGTTTCCGGTTTTGTACTGCAGACACAATAAGCAAGGGATGACGAGTAATCAACTCTTCCAGATGTTTGCAACGAAGCACAGGATCGACCCATCCCTGCAGGAATCTGATTTCCAAGCCATCGCCGGCGAGTTGGTTTCGCAAGATGAGAGAATCCGCATTCTCGTCAGCGAGGGCTTGTGCTTCAAGGATTCCACGGATGTTTTCCGGGCCGTGGTTCAGTACCTCGTCGATGCCGAGGCGCCGACGGTCATCCCGCTGGAGGACAAGTACAAGAACAATACCAAAATCCGCCTGGAGACGCTCAAGGCGAATGAGGATCATCGGGAAGCCGCAGAGCGTGTGACCAGGCAACTCTTCAAGGCAAGCAAGCAAGCCGGAGACATCGATCTTGCCAGGATTGAGCGCATTGTCGAAGCAGCGAAGAACACGCCCTTCGATCCAAGGGAGGCGGGCGTATCTTCAGCGTCGCAATGGACATCGATGATTCTGCGCAAGTTTGACACTGTCTCGCTGAGCAAGGCCTTTCAGACCAGTCGCGTGAAGATACTGCAAGACCTCACCCGGGCACTGGGCAAGCCCGTCATTCTCAAGGGGCTTCAGACAGGAGCCGCAGAGCAAGCGATCAAGAACAAGGTTCGCTTGGCAAAGAGATTCCCAACTGGAGGCAAACCCACCATGCTCCCGCGTGAGGAGTTCAAAAACCATATGATGAAACTGAGCAATCCCCACTTTGGTGATGCAGATGATGATGGTGAGCATCAACAACACGAAGCTTTGCATATGACCGAGGACGGACGCGTGGTTTGGGGGATATTGAAAGATATTGTGAAGGACCGCAGTGCCACCGGAGAGATTTTGGTTGTCCCGAACAACAACAACAACAACAACAATCAAAAAAAAACGGACACTGCCGTCACGACCGTTGGAAAAAATATTAATTTGGCAAAACCACAATCATCTTCAGCAGCAGCAATAACAACAACAACAACAACAACTACCAAGCCCTCATCGACAATGGCAGCAGCAGCACAGAAGACAGACAAGATGAACGGTACAGCTACAGCAGCAGCAGCCGATGCCGAGACAAAGAAAAAGATCGCCAAAGAGGCTGCCCATCCTGCCAAGAAGCGCGATCCGATGGCAGAGGACGAAGATGAGGCGCTCTTTGGCAAAGCCGACACTGATGATAAGAAGAAGCCGCCTCGCCACAGACCCGGCACCGCCGCGCAGCGCGATCATGCCAAAGAGAATGGTAATGGGGGTCATGAAGAAGATGATGACGATGACGAAGAGGATGAGGATTACACTGGCGATGGGTCCGGGGCTGACAGTGACGGTGACAAGAGCAATGACAGCGGCGACGATCAAGACGAAGACGACAAGGATGAAGAAGAAGAAGAAGAAGACGAGAACGACAAGAAGAAGAAGAAAAAGGGCAAAGCAAGTACCGCCGCCGCTGCCAAGGCAAAGCAAGAGGAAGAGGAAGAAGAGGAGAAGAAAAAGAAAAACAATGCAAAGAACAAGGCGAATAAGAAGCCAGCAGCAGCCATGGATGTGGACGATGATAACATTGAATTCGACGTGACTGAAAACAACAACAACAACAACAACAAAAAGAAGACCAGTGCAGCACCAGCAGCCCCAGCTCCAGCAACAACATCTCCGTCCGGTGCGAACAAGAACAAGCGCAATGCTCCCGACTCGACCACGGGTGACCAAGAACCGGCGAAGCGACAAAAGACTGAAGGGACACCTGCCACCGCAGCTGCACCTGCAAAGAAGGCAGCTGGCAAAAGCAGTGGTGGTGGTGGTGGTGAATCAGCCGCAGCCACAGCGGCGGCGGCAAACACTTTGCCGATATCCAGCTTTTTCACCAAGGCTGACGCTGCGACAATCGAAAAGCTAAAGAGTGAATGCGCCACTATCAAACTCAACCTTGCCTTGGAAAACGACTCCTTTGCAGCAGAAAAGGCAGCGGTGGAGTCCTTGACCATGACTTTGACGCAGAAGAGGGAGCTCATGGGCAGAATGGCAAAGACGCTTCTGGATCTGCAGGGGCAGCTGAATGAAAAGGAAAAGCAACTAAAGACTGCGGTGGCGGCAGTTGAGGCGGAGGCTGCGGCAAGGAAGTCTGTCACCACCAAGAACACCACGGCCGGGAAGGAGCCCCCGGCACCTGCCGCCACCACTGCATCCGGAAAGGGAAATTCAAGTGCTTCCGCCGCCGCCAAGGGGTCAAAGGCTGGAGCAAGTGGTGGTGGTGGTGGTGCCGGAGCCAGCGATGCATCGCTAGCCAACAATCCGATCGCACGCGCGGCGTTGATGAAGACGACTGTGAAGCCCGTGCCAGAGAAGGATCGGTTGTGGCTGAAGGAACAAGTGAAGAAGAAGCTGCAAGAGGTCACCAAGCAGCCTGGCACTCTGGACACCAAGATAGACAAGCTGCGCAGGCAATGTCGCCCGACAAACTCCAACAAGGACCCGGAGATTGCCAAGAAAGCGCTGCTGCCAGACGCTACCGCCGTGTTGGACAAAAACCAAGAGGTGGTCAAGTTGAACAGGCCATCCTCTTATTTATTGTTCTATGACGGTGATGTCATTGATCTCAGCATTTTCCCCAATCACCAAAACATCTTCAAGCTCTGGCGCGATTACCTGAACAGGAATCTCGAGGATCAGATAGCCAAGAATCGCCTCGCGAATTTTACCGAGGAGGCAACCCGCACGGTGGATGGTAAGGTAGAACTCGACAAGTTCCTGACGCAGATGGCATACCTCGTTCTCAAGTACACCGAACTCTCCCTCTCAATCGAGAAGAAGGCCGACGCCAGCAAGGGTGGAGAAGAAGTTGACGATGACGAAAAGAAGGAGGAGCAAGCAGCGGATCCTTGGGATGACAGCTAAAGAGATGATGGGCAAAAAGAAAAAAAGATTCTGATGGTGTTATTTATATATACATTTCATGGCAAAAGAGAGAAAGAGAGAGAGAGAGAGGCATTTCAAGAGAATTAAGAAAATTTTTTTTTAAAAAAATAAAAAAGAATCATCATTGTGCAAGACATATACCTCCAATACACAAAAAAAAGATGCTGACGACGCTGAATAAAGAGCAGCGACTGCGCAACTTCAAGCGGGCGGCAGCGGCGATAGAAAAGATTGATGACGAATCCGCAGTTGCTGATGTGATGCACAAGATCGAGGAGCAGCGGTTAAAGGTCGAGGATGAGATGGACGTGCTCCAGTACCCGGCGCAGTTATGTGCACTTGCGGAGCGACAATGGAAAATGAGTCATTCATCCTACATTAACGTGCCGAATCACGTCTGTGAAGCGGACAAGTGTCAGATGAAGCGGGTGAAGGTGATGGTGTACAGACGCAAATCGGCGTCCGCCTTCACGGCCATGTTTGATTACGAGAAAGCAGGGGAGCATTTGAATTCCAACGTGCATGTCTGCCTGCCCGACATTTGTGAGCATCTGAAAGAGGGGCATCATTGTCCCCAGCCCGACGCGTGCAGGTATCAGACGTGCGTGCATCTGCCGCGGCTGTGTGCCAATCCCGCGTATGTCAGGCAGCACAAGATCAAGCGCGACGTGCGATGTGGCAGACTCACCTGCGTTCATATCGACATTTCCTTCCCCTGCATGGTACCGCCTGATTGTTGCCACGCCAAGAACAGGCCTTACCGGCCCGACGAGATGCGCGAGCTGAAAGATTTTTGGATCTGTGAGCAGACGGGGATGGGTCATCTTTGCGGCGACGCGTGTCTGCAGCGCAAGATCGTGTCAACGCGCGAAAAGCACATCATCTGCAGCCTGACAAAGTGCATCATACAGGGCACGCTGGAGCACGAGGATGCCTGGAAGTGTGACATTCGCAACAGCATGAATCTGCCGTACTATTACAACCATCTCAAGATCGGCGACGCGCCGCTCACCGAGGCAAAGGCTGCAAATCTGCTGCTCGCTGAAGACGACTACAAAAAATTCAGTCGTAACAGTCGGCACAGCATTGCCAGCTGCTCCAACGACACCAAGGCTGATGATAATAACAACAACAACAATCTAATAACTTCATCGCCGCTTCTTCTCCTCAGTCGCATTGGAGAAGCAGATGGCGGCGTAGGCCACAGTACTCACAAGTCAATGATGAGTAATAATAACAATAATGGCGGAGAAGCAACGGCAGCCCCGATTACTGTTCTGCCACCGTGGCAACGTCAGAATGAAATTGTCATCAACACGACCATCGCAAAGATGCTGTTCAAAGAGCTAATGTTTTCGAAGAGACGGCAGACAAACGAGCTGAATCTCATCATTTCATCGCGCGCGCAGATGTTCAAGGAGACGCACAAGGCCATGCGCCACAAGAAGATGGCAGAAGCGCCGAGCCGTGACCTGCTGGCGTTTGAAAAGAACTTTAGAGACCATGGCGATCGCCAGGTGACGCTGGGACTGTACTCTGCACCGACCAAGATTCACAATGCCCTCCTCACATTCTCACGACACAACTACGTGTCAGAGTATTTCAAATACGTGCCCATCATGTCGTCCCTCATCCCCCATGCCAGACAGCAATTGCGGGACATTAACAATCGGTACTTGACCACGCCCGCAAGCTTGGAGCGTCTGAACAACGTGCCGTTGCAGCGGCAGCATCAGGCCACCATCGATCGGCTGAAGGCAGCAAACGCGAGGCTCCTCGGACAGACCGTGCAGAGATTCCTCCAGCACCATCCACGGGAAGAACAAGATGAAGATGACGACGCCCAGAAGCATGCGGCTGCCGCGACTGGCGCCATAATCCTACCGCGCTGGGATAGTGCCGAGTGGACAGAGAGCGTCGAGGCCATCACCGACCTTGTAGCGCGCGTGTTGGTCAAGATCTGGATGAATCTGAGCGAGTATTGTGTTGATTGGCACGGCGCCGGCTCGGAGATAAGCTTCAAACGAATCGTCTTGCCGCTGATGTACATGCTACAGACAAATTTTTCGCTGAACGCATATTCAATGGGGGGATCTCAACACATGACGACAGCAGCCGCAGCAGCAGCAGCAACGGTGTCAGGAGTGGCAGACCTTGCAGATAGAGCTCCCCAGATCATCGTCGTGCCTCGCATCGAATACGCACGGTTGCTGCCATGCGAAAGCAACGTCTCACGCTATGCAATTGCTCACTTGTGCAATCCGTCGAGCAAGACAATCACTTCCATCCAGACATCCATCCAATCGCTCCTTTACCAGGGAGCCCTGAATGGCAAGGTCCAATACCTTCGTGTCACGCTCTCTGATTTTGCCATATAGGAGTTTGTGGTTTTTACGGAGAGAGACTGATACTGACGCGTATATGGCTGACAAGAATCAAAGACCGCGGCTGGAATACAGTGACACGCTATTGCAGCGGCTGCTGCAGCAAAGGGAGACATTGATCAGGGATAAGATCAAGTACGAAGAATCATATTTCATCTCTGACGAGGACGAGCGGATCTTCAACGAGCACGAAGAATCGCTGTTCAAGCAATACATTCTGAGCGCAGACGTGAACAAATCAATGACAACAAATTCGCGCAAGATGGGCTCTGCATACGTCGGCTGTTCGCGCAAATCTGCGCTCAACAGGCTGCAGGCGCACAATGGCGAGAGTGGGCAGACCGTGCGAAAGGGCACGCTCCGCGGACGCAGCCAAGCGAGCAAGTGGCAGATATGCCTTGTGCTCTTCTTGCCAAAGATGCTCACTCAAACAATCACATCAAAGATCATGCGCGACTATCTCAAAGCCGCACATAAAGTGGAAGGGAAAGTGAGGCGCGGGCTGCAGGTTGCGCGGTTGTTTGGGCTGAGACACTGGAGCCCGCCGAATTCAAGATTGTTGGTTGCAAATATTCAGAGCGAAGTGAAAACTGCGCCTGCCATCACCCATGATTCATATGAATTCAGAGGCAGCAACAGCAACAGCAATGGTATTGTCATTCATAATAATGATGACACTGATGATGACAATAATAGTAATATTAATTGAAAACTGCCCTTTTTTTATATGATTATTATTATTCGTTCATCCTCCTCCCTGAGTGTGCAGCTTCATCATCCATCTTGCACGCAACTCGTCAAGATCATTGAGCATATCAAAGAAACCGTCAGAGATGCTCTCTCCCATTTTCTTGCATTGGAGCTGCTGATTGGAACAGTAAGTAATCAATGCGAGAGTGAAACCAAAGTTGATTATGTAAAAGACAATCCACATCCTAAGATCCACAATCAGCTTTATGGCCAGCGAAGCGCACTTCAAAAAGAGCCAAATGCCAATGGCAGCAATTACCAGATCAACCAACTTGTCCCTGCCCATCGTCAACACTGTGAGTATCCCGCCGCTCCCCAGTAACAATGGCACCAATCTCTCCATTTGGTTTTTTTTCTTTGCACTCGGCCTTTTTTTTCTGTAACAAAAAAAAAGACACGCATACATGTGTATGTGTATGTGCGTGTGAGGAAAGAATACACAAAACACATATGAGTAGTAAGAATACAAAGTCTTCTTCTTCGTCGTCGTCATCATCCAGCTCGACTTCCATCATACCAGCGGGACATGGCGAAGCCTTGGTACCATCTGCAGACAAGCACCTGGTATTTTGTTTTCGCAAGATGGATGCGAGGACAGCGGCTCACACAATCAACAACGTGTGCAACCTGTACTCGCGGTTTATCCACTGTGAAATCTGCGTTCTGCCGATCGGCAAGTCCGTGTTCATCACGCGGCAATCACAAGTGGTGTGCTTCGAGCCGAGAGTGTACGACCGCAATCTGTGGTCGTTCATATGGGTGCATTTGACGGCCGAGAAATATGCCCTGTTTGAACACAAATTGGAAGACATGTTGAATGAGCAAATGCCGTTTTCGGCTATGAATGTATATTGCTTCCCCTTCTATTCGTCACCGTGCTATTGCCAATGTCTGCCGCCATCGTCGACCAACTGCGCCATCACAACGATGCAGATAATCAAGACCCTGTGGGGCGCTAATGCAGTCGGATCAAAAGCCGACTATGAATTTACGCCAAGTGATATTTACGCGCTGCTGCGGTACAGATTATCGTACAGCACGGATCTTGTGTTCGACAATCAACTGACAGAGGAGAACCAACCGCCCATGTTTCTTCTCCCCAAAGATGGGCCAGAGGCTAGTGCTACATTGGCAAACACGGCTAATCCAGAGGATGAATATGCATCCAGACCAATACAAAGAAAAACAAAGAAGAAGAATAAAAACGTTCTCTTTTAATCAAATCATATACATATATCTCTCTCTCTCTGTTGTTCCCTTTAACTTTTTTTTTCAAATTGGTTCAAGATCGCGGGCATCGGGAGCAAGCTTGAGCAGCGTGCAAATGTTCTTCTTGGCTGTTGCATAGTGCCAGTAGAAGGAAGCTGCTTGGCGGAGATTCTCGCTCAGGTAGAGATGGACGTAGCGAAAATGAGTCTGTGCGCCATGCGTCTTGATGATGTCCAAAAGTCGATGGCCAACTTCCGCCTCGATGATGTCCTCCACCTTGTGGAGAAAGTAGATGGATGTAAACAAGACGGCCAATGGTTGGCAAAGCGGGACGCGCACCGTTTCCTTATCCTCTGTAACCATAGCGGCACTGGCGGATGCGGGCTTGGCATCCGCAACATTCGCGGACATGACGAGCAGCCAGCCTGGAGATCGGTTGATCTTTGCAGATGCGTCTTTTGAACTGTTGCTGGTGCTGTTGTTGCTGTTCTTGTCCCCCTCTGCACAGAGCTTCTTCTCGGTCAGCGCACAATACTCCAGCAGCGGCGGCACTTTTGATCCTTCGTAGATTCCTGCTATCTGAAGAAAGACGAACTTCTTTGCGCTGACAAAGTTCACATAGATCGTGTAGAGTGCTGTTTCGTCTTCTTTGCCACCACCACCAGTAGCAGCAGCAGCAGAAGGCCCTGCCCCGGAGCTCCTCTTGCTTGTCATGACAGCCTTGACCTTTTTCACAAACTCATAGTGTTCTTGCAAGAACGTCTTTTTCATCTCGCTCAGCGCCTGTGCCTGTGACACAAAGTCCTCGGGAACTCTGTTGAATTTGCCTTCCAACAGGCCATTGAGATCTGGGAAAATCAGATCAAGCAGCGTCATGTAGATCAGGGAATTGCATTGGGAATGCAAGCGGGAGAACGTGATCACCCCCTGCGTGAACACATCCTGCATGTCCTCTTCGATTTCGTCCTCGTCCTCGTTGTCGATGGATTGGTAATCATCGTCATCGAGCATCTCGTCGCGCAAGCTGCGGCGTCGCATCTGCTTCTCGATGTGGGCATCGCCATCGTCATTCTCGTCTTCCACTCTCCTCTCCATCTCCCTCCCTTCCTCGCTCTCGTTCTCATAGTCCTTTTCGATCTCGGCTTTCACCCTCTTCTCTTCTTCCTCGTCATACTCGCCAATTTTGATGGCAACCTTGGACTCTTTGCTCCCGTCATCTCCTTCCAACAAATCCATCACACTGTCGCTATCCTCGTCTTCTTCGTCCTCTTTGGCAACACTATCATCTTCATCGTCGTCGTCGTGATGCTTGCTGATGCTGCTGCTGTTGTTGGTATTGCTCTTGTTACCGACGCCACTCAAACTGCTACTATTGTTGCTCTTTGCTTTCTTGTACTTTGGAGGAATGACAGATGGCAGAGTTGGAGCTGCTGCTTCTCGCTTTGAAGATGATTTGGTTAGAGATGCCATTGATGATCAAGCAAAGGGCGCGGCGGGGGCGCGTGATGATCAGCGATCCGAAAAAAAATAAAAATTAAAAAAAGGAAAAAAATGGTGTTCAGAATTGTTTTTTTTATCGACACCTGCACAACGACAACACACAACAGAGACGAAGATGGCTGACAAAGACGAGGAGAAAGCGAAAAAAACCACAAAGAAGCAGGAGAAGATCCCTGTGAAAGATGACTCTGGCATCCACAAGAAAAAGGTGGCAAGCAGCGGCAGTGACCTGGCAGAAAAGATGAAGCAACTAAAGTCAAAGCATGATGCTCTCGTCAAATTGATCGGCAAGTATGATGTGAATAACTACCACGACCCAATTCTTCAGGTCTGCATGGAATTCAAGGAGGAACTCAATCTCCTGACCGGCTGGGTGCCCACCAAATCCGAGGGCAGCTGCCTCCAGAACCCATCTGCAATGATGGCCTTTATGGAGGCGGCCATCAGGAAAGCGGCTGCAAATGCAAAGTAAAAGAGAGATGGAGAGAAGGGCGTGGATGTGTATTTGACAATAAATCCCTTTCGTTTTTTTATTATTATTATTACTGTTTCATCAAGCTGGCGACCAATGTTTGTATTTGTGGGGCAACCTTGATGCAGTCTTCGATAAAGTCTGGGTACTTGCTCTTGAAAGTGAATGTGTCAATGTTATGCGGTCCACCTTCCTTGAAATGTGCACCGACAAAGACAAGGCCTGCTGATGGCTTGATTGCCAGGTACTGGCCCTGATATCCAATGGCCACCATCCAATCTTCTTCTTTGACGCTGGGGATCCACCACCCAAACGAATATCTCCATCCAGCGCGGGATGGCTCTTGCATGCCACCTTCGCGTCTCAGCTTGGTCTCTTCCTTTTCGCCCAAGGTGACAATGTGCGGGTTGGGGTTGTTGCCATTCTCGTTGCGGATGTACTCGAGCAGATACTGGTACTTTGCAACAAGCAGACATCCCAGCTGCAGCAGCTCGCGCCCCGTGAGTCTTATCCCTGCCATGCCCGCGCTGGCTCCGGCCACGACGGGCCACTCGAGATCCTTCACGTGAGGCAAAAACAAGCGGTGGGCTTCAGCCTTGATGGAAAAGTTGGGATCACTCTTCTTTGCTCGGAGGAGCTGCTCGGTGGCATTCACGGCCGTCTGGAACAGAACGTTGTTGTAATCAAAATCCCTTTCCTTCTTCGCAGGCGCAGGTCCCATCAAACTCTGCGCGGTGAACGTCGCAAAGGTGTCCGCAACCGTGGCGTCGGCAAGGATCCGAAAAAGCTGCAAAGCCTGCACAACACCAAAGTCTGTGGTGACGATGCCAGAGCTGTGACTGGCAAGATCGTGGATGGTCTTGTCTTCAAAGTAAGGCGCGAATTTTTCGGTGGACAGTTCAAGCGGCAGCAGGCTGATCATCTTTCCACTGTCTTTCTCCTTGATGATGAGCGGATGATCGAGGCTGATCAAGCCACGCTCGGCATAGTAGGCCCCGACAAGCATTGCAATCGTCTTTGTGATGGAAAACACTTCGAAGCGCACATCCCTTTGTCCCGGAGAGCTCTCCCGCTCATGCAGCAGAGCGAAATCCTTGGCCATTCGATTTTGCATGGCCACTGCAAAGTAGTTCAAGGCGGGTGTGCCAGGACTGCCGGTCTTGGTTGAAGCTGCCTTGGCATCCATCTCCTGAAAGACACCTGCCAATTTTTTCTCAAAGTGGGATTCAAACATGACGCGCGTGCCCGCCTGGTCACTCTCATCATAGGACTCTCCAATAAATTCAGCCTGGATAGGGCCAGATACATCTTTGAACATTGACGATACCTCATTCACATTGATATCCATCGGCATGAGCGAATCACTGGGGGCATCCTGTTTCATGAGTTGTCCCATGTCATCGGTTTGCGGCTCCTCCTCCTCTTCCTCCTCCTCCTCTTCTTCTTCTTCCTCTGCTGCTGCTTTTTGGCGCATTCTCCTGTCGTAATGCTTGTCCGACACCTTTTGCAACTCAAAGATGCCACTGCTGCCACGGCCATTATAGCCATTACCACTGCGGGCACCACCACCACCATGATACTGACAAGAAATCGACATTACGCTGAGCAACTCGTCTGCAAGCGCGGACACTACCGTGTGATCACGCCTGTAACCGGGCATGTTTTCCCGATTCATCTTCTTGCTGCCCCCCTCTCCCATATCGTCCTCTGGTATTTCTCTCTCGGTCTCCTCCTCCTCGCTGCTCTGAAAACCAGAGTCGGTTTCTTCTTCTTCTTCTTCATCTCCTTCTCCTTCGTCGTCTTTGAATTTGTTGCCGGTGCCAAGCCAATCATAATCAAGGAGAGCATTGTTGAGAGCATTGTTGTTGTTGTTATTTCCCAAGCCCACGTTAAACAAGAATGCAGCAGGGTCAATCAGAGGACTGTCCTCTACGAGAAATTTGTCCAGAGCAGCACTCAAGCCCTGCTCGTGGATACGTCTTTGTTCCTCAAGCTGCTGCTGCTGCTGGATACGTCTTTCTTCATCACGCCGGTTCAGCTCGGGTAAATCGTCCAAATCTATCTTGCGTTTCTGTGGCATGACGTCAATACTCTTTGTTGGCCCCCGCCCCCCCACTATCTCGGAGATATTCCGCTTGCGCTCATTTTGCTGCGATGGTTGTTCTTCTTCGTCGTCTACATCCTGGTCTTCTTCATCTTCTTGTTGTTGTTGTTGTTGTTGTCCTCTTCCAGCTGTGCGATTGACCTCCCATGCTTTTCGCTTGCGCGTGTTTTTTGCCGACACGTCCTCCTCCTCACCCTCTTCCCGTAACTCCTGCTGCTGCCTGGTAAAGTGAAGCTTTGCAAAGTCATACCCTCGTTGATTGAATGGACTATTGGCTATCCATTTTGGATTATAGACGTCGGCTTTCAACACTGTTAGAAACACCGAATGATGCATGAACCTCCGGTCGTAAAGCAAATCTTGCACACTGTGAAATAAATTCATCGCTGCCCTGCTGTGGAATTGGATAGCTACCAACTCCTCCTTGCTGTTCTTTTCGTTTCCAAGTGGGTCTGAGCGCAGATACGATAAAAATCTTTTGAGCTGCGACTGGAATCGGTTAAACTGAATGCCACGATCTTGAATTTCGAGCATCCACTCACCCACTTCTTCATACTGCAACAATATAAAGCGAGGATCCCTGCATTCAGCAAAGGTTTTGCTCACAAGGTACACCTTTTCCTCTGAATTCTTCAGGCCCGCGAGCAAGTCCTGTCCCGCTCGGTCGTGCTCACTGGAGGAGGGGGAGTGGATATGTAACATTCGCTTGAGAATGGCTTTGCTTGCATCAGTGAGTACCGTCGATGGCGTCTGATCGATTCTTGTGCCCATCATCGGCAGCCAGCTGCCCGGGTGTTGTCGCATTGCTTGCATGAACTTGGCATCCGTCCGCAGATCTTTCTTTTGCAGCTCTTCTGCGGAGAGCACCCCCGCCGCTTCCAAGATGAGAATAGCCAGTTGCCAGAAATCTTGCAACACCAAATCTAAAAACGTAATCAAGCGCCCGTCTCCATCGCTGCCACTGCCGCCATTATTATTATTATTGTTGTTGTTAACGTTATCATCAAGATCTAGCGCTTCTTCTTCATACACACTGATTGTTTTGCCCAAAAATGTTGCACCTGGATACCATCTCAAAGTTTGCACCCCGCTGATGTCCCTCAGATTATTCAATGCATTGGCAGGAATGACACAAGGATGGAAGACCAAATTGACGTGATCCTCATCGACCGCGAATTTCTCTCGCAGTATCTGCGCATTCATGAGGCCAAAGCTGTGACCGAAATCATGCAAGCCAACGAATCCGCCCGCCCCATTTGGCCCCACTCTGTTCATAACAATGCTTCCCTTTGTGATGTTCCCATGGACGAAATACTGTTTGTGCAATTGCATAAGTTCTCGCGCCGCCATGACAAGGAGAGAATGCAGCTCCGACGCCGTGTGTGCATTTTCCACCTTGAATTGATCAACAGCGCCTTTCAACGGAATTCTCACTGCCATTGTTACGTTCAAAGTCCGAAGAGGAATATATGGCATCACGAATTGCCCATAATACCCCGTGAACATTTGCAAAGACAATATGTTGAGCAGTTCATCCACGGTATTGTAATTATTGTTCTCGTCCACGCCCGCCGGTGCCATAGAGAAAATATAATAAGGAGATGAGAATGCCATTTGATACATCGCTTTTGCTTGATCGTCATACAAATCCACATCACGACGGACATGCTCACTCATGAAAACATCCAGAAGCAAGGGCTTCGCTGACGAAGAACCGACATTTATGCCGGCGGCCCGGGTATCTTTCTTCGGGTCCCAATCAAAAGTCAGTCCCAACGAAGGAAAACCAGTGTTTAAAATCCACCACGCGATATTCGATCTCCCCATCCATGTCCCAGTGACAGAGACATTAGTATATGCCATGGCAGACCTTGCATAGCGCACTACTTCATTCATCCGGCGAAACTTCGTCATAGAGACCTCTTTGCTCACGGGGATGATCTTTTTGCCGTCTGTCTTTTTGAATGGAATTGCTTCCTTCTGCTTCTGCTCCTTCTTCTGCTGGGACTGCAACTTTCGGATTTGTTGTTTCTCTGCATTTGTCACAGCCACCACCTTGGAAGTGCCAAACACAGTGGATAGGACTCCTCCTCCTTCTGCCACATTGCCACCACCACCCAATATTCTCAACCCCCCCTCTCCAATTCTCATGACCACATTCCCAGTGGCCAAGGCGACCTTTTGAATCGTACCTGCCACAACGCTGGGATCGTCCTCAATCACATCTACATCTTCGTCTTCTTGTCGTTGTTCTTGTTCTTCTTCATCTTCCTCGTCCGAAAAAAGAATCTCTTCATCCGCCATGAGCAAGTCATGTGAACCTGTATTTGCAGTCACATTGGGCGGATCGTCATCTTCTTCAAAATCCTCCTCTGCACGGAGCGCCTGTGTCAGTCTTTCATCATCCAATCCATATGCTCCAAGAATGCCTTCCGGTGGAGTTGATGGGATGACTCTCAACGCTGCTTCTGGGTCTCTTCTGATTATCGGTGGTGGCAGGAGTGTTTGCGGAGGCCCCTGACCCGGGCCTATGTAATCATCGTCGTCATCCGCAGCTTGTCTTCTGTACATGGCCAATCAGACTCTTTTTTTTGGTGTTATTCTTTCGGGTGTGTGTGTGTGTGTGTTTGGGGGTTTACAATGACAAAAAAGACACTAAAAGATCAAGTAGTATATAATTTCTTTGCTTTGGAAATTGCGTGATCTTCCCGTTCTGCTTGGTGCCGCATATTCAAAGCATAGTCTGGGTCTTCAATCTTCAGTCGTTGCTTGAGTGTTGCATAAACATCTGCCGCCAGCCGCCTGATATATGGCGTGAGCGGATAGCAGGAGTGCAGCTTCTCCGAGATCACCAGCACGCAAGTGTCGCGCACAATGGACCCGTAGTTCTTAGCCATGATGATATGCTGCACCAGGGCCTGGAGCTGGTGCCGATTCTTGTGAGAGTCTGTCGTCGTGGAAATGGAGCTGTCTGCGACGAAGGGGCTGCGAAAATAGCCATCTGCAGCCTGATAGTTGTCATTAAACCCCGTCTTCAACTCGATGACCTTTACGTTGCGGTCAAAGTCCGTGCAGGTGGTGTCCACGCAGACAATGTCAACGGCAGTGGCGATGTGGATCTTCTCGTCAAACACGAGCATCTGGGCAGCAAAGGGCTGCAGCCCGTGATCGCGCAGGTATCGAAGCGTCTTTGTTGTGAATATGTGCAGCTGCGACGGCAGCGGTGGCGCGATGCCTTTGTTCACCAGTTGCTCGATTTCACGATCCACCGTGTTGCCGCGGCTGGCCCCTCCTGTGCGCCCACCTCCGGTGCTGTACACGCGCCCGCTGGGGTAGAAGAGAGTCTTTAGCTCCTTTGTGAGTGCATCGATCTTGATTTCCCTTTTTGTGATTGGGTTGATGAGGAAGTAGCCCTCCGCCGGTTTGTTTTTGATCAGTGTCAGGCGGCGATGGTGAAAAAGCCGAAAGGCCGCACGGTACTGGACAGGCACGTCATTGGCAGTCACGGCTGTCTTGAATAGCATGGCCAATGTGGAAAAATACAACAAATCTTCATGCAATGGGCCTGATTCTTGTTGTTGCTGCTGTTCCTCTTCCATTGTAAAATCTTCTTCTTCTTCTTTATATATATATGTGTGTTTGTGCGTATTCCTCTCTCTCTTTATATGTACTTGTTGTTTTAAAAAAAAATAAAACTCCCCCCCCCCCCCCTTTTTTTGCG
>Ga0210388_10000248_pt1 | contig 47953 bp, 43 predicted proteins | sample IncBWC19OmetaG_FD_155485 | JGI IMG/M metagenome (GOLD analysis project Ga0210388, IMG submission 155485) | Forest soil microbial communities from Barre Woods Harvard Forest LTER site, Petersham, Massachusetts, United States - Inc-BW-C-19-O ...
AGCCAAGTATTTCCTCTCGCAGTTTTGCAACCTCTATTACCGCCGCAACCGCTACACGATTCAGGACGATTTCTCGAAGTCCCTGTACTTCCTCGACGGCAAGCTCGCCAACGGGATTTTCGATGCCTACCGCAAGGACGACATCATCAAGAAATTCATCACGAACACCGCCGCTCCTGAGATCGACGTGGACGTACAGAAAGTCTCGCTCGAAGAGATGCAAACGCAGCCCTTCCGTGCGCGGGTGGACTTCTACATGGTCTATTACTCGCCCGCCGACCATACCGAGCTGAAGCGCGACCTGTACACCGCGAATTTCGTCTTCGTTTTCAAGTCCCACGTGCCCAACGAACTGATTCCGATCAACCCTCTCGGAATGACCGTCACTTATTTCCGCGAGGACCAGGCGTTCAAATGAAAATCCATGTCTATGCGCAAACCGAAGAGGTCGCGGGCGGACGCAGCGCAACATCGGCCCAACCTCGCCGCGCCACATCTTCTTTTATCCTTCGCCCCTCCTCCTTCCATGCGCCATATCCCAATCCATCGTTTCACGCCTTTGGAACAACCGGCGCACCTCAGGAGAGCCTCCGTTGCTACCCGCTTTCCGCCCGCTCCCAGAAGCACTCAAGGTTTGTCAGGAAAACCCAACGGGCCGCGAGACATTCACGATGATCGCCAACGCACTGCTGTTCACCGTCGTTATCCTGCTGGGCTACGGGTTTTGGCTCCTCGACCAATTAAAGTTCGTGGCCCGCCACAAGGCGGTCCTCTACCACGCTTACGGACCGATCATTCTGATCTTCTCAGCAGTCCTCTTTGTGAATCTGTTCGGCGCTGCACTAGCTGTCGGCCGCCGGTTCTTTCTCAAGAACACTGGGCGCAAACTCTCGCACCTTGACAAGCAATTCAACTTGAGCCACTCCCACCTCCCCGTTCCTCCGACCGAGGAGGATTTCAACTAATGTCGCGCGACCCCTTTTCCTACGATCCGCAAGACGCTGGCGAGGCGCGAGGCGCGGCCACGCGCCGACTCGTTCGTCAGCAGCGTTCGACATCTCCTGATACGCGGGATTGGGAGAAGCTGGCGCCGGAAGGACACGGTCGCGGCGACAGCAGCGAGGCTCGGGAGCAAAACTCGACAGGCCACGAGCGGAATGATTCTCCGCGGGCCTACTTCGTCCGAGATCGCTCGTATCTTGTCCGCGACTCCGAGATGAACACCCTCAAGGAAATTGGAAAGTTTCGCGTGATTCTCGTCGCCGACCTCGCGAAATTTGCTTACGGCGGGAATCGCGAACGAATGGAGAAAGACATTCGCTCGCTCGCGCGGCAGTCTCTGCTCCGGGACAAGACCCTTGAAATCTCGCAGAAGAAGACGTTGCGCGTGCTCACGTTGACGAAAACCGGGCACCGCCTTCTGAAGAAGACGAATCAAGTGGCCAACGATCAACCCATCTACCACGGTTTGCTGAAACCTCGCGAAATCAAACACGACGCCGATCTTTACCGCCTCTATCAGAAAGAAGGTGGTCGCATCGCGCGCGGCGGGGGCCGCCCCGTCCGCGTGCTTCTCGACTACGAACTCAAGCGGATTCTGAATCGCGACCTGGCCCTGCTCGGCCCGGATAAAGACAACCCGGACCGCAAGAGGGAAGTCGCCGAAAAACACCACCTCCAGGTCGTGAATGGGAAGATTCCCCTTCCTGATCTGCGCGTGGAGTATGAAAACCAGGAACTCGAATTGCGCCATGTGGACCTGGAGCTGGCGACGCGCGACTACAGGCCTCGAGCGATGGTCCTAAAGGCCTCCGCCGGCTTCTTGCTCTATTCGCGCTCGAAGGACGCTTCGCGCTTGCGTCGCGTTCTCGATGAACGCGAAATCACTGCAGGAATTCTAACGCTATGAACATTGCGCCTGCCCATCTCGCTGCACTCGAAGCTCTCGGCTACACTGAAGCGGAGGCACGGTTTCTCTACGTCGTAGCGACGCATTCGGGCTACTTCGTGGCGCGTCAATTCCTGGCCTTCACCGCCGCCCATTGGGGCTACCGCACCAACACCTTTTGGAGCAAGCTTCATACTAAGAAACACGCCCGGACCGAATGTTTTCCCAAGAGCGGAACGGTCTATCATCTGTTCTCACGCCGTCTCTACCGGCAGATCGACCGCGAGAACATTCGCAATCGTCGCGAGCACGAAATCGAATTCATTCAGCGGCGCATCGGAATGCTGGATTATGTTCTCTCCCACCCGCAATGGAACTACCTCGAAACGGAACCCGAAAAAGTCTGCTATTTCTGCAATCAACTGAAAGTCTCCAATCACTTCCTTCCTTCGAAGATCTATCACGGCCAGAACACTTCCCAGCCGACTGTTCGCTACTTCGTCGATAAGTTTCCGATGTTTGTCGCTAATGACGCCCATTCGCTCGTGGTGACGTTCACCTACCTCCAAGGGCAGGAGGCTCACCTCACGGGATTTGTGCGTCATCTCGAAGCGTACCTTCCGCTTTTTCGGCAACTCTCTGAATTCCGGTTTCTTTATCTGGCGCGACACGATTCCCATTTCGAAAGAGCCAAGGAACTATTCGATTCCCTCGTGGCGATTCCGCTTGGTTCGGACGCATCGGCAGACCTCCTCCGGTACTTCCAAATTCGCAAGGCCTGGGACCTCGGCCATTATGCATCTTTGTCCGAGGTTGACCTGATTTTCCGCAATCAGGCCAAGACCCGATTCAGCGGGCAACGGTTCGAGCATCTTTATCGCGGATGGAAGGTGGGACGAGTGACCGAGTCCGACATCTGCCGAGACTTCGGCGGTAGCAATCGCCGCGCGACCGTCCATTTTGCGGCTGAGGTGCTTTTGCCCGTTTGCAGTTTCTGAGGAGGAAATTGAGGGAGAAATCTGAAGAGTGTAAAGACTACAACCTTCAGCTTCTTCTTCTGCAAGTTCTTCAGCCTCTGGCGCGAGCAATTTCTTTGAAGCGCAGTAGATAGCGAAAACATGCAAGCAAAAGTCACCGTGGAAAATACACCAAAACGGGCGGGAGCGACCCCACTTTTTCGGCCTTCAGCCGCCCAAAAAGTTCGTGGGGTCGCTCCCGCCCTGCGGCACGGTAAATCGTGCCGGCTGTTTTTTCCACGATGACTTGGAGTTCGGAAGAGACACAGATCAACAACGGAGGAACAACGTGCCGATCATTAAAAAAGCACCCGGGATCATGACTCGGGAACTAAAGCTCGAAGAACCGGTCATCGAGCTCCTCGAAGACTATGCCCGGTTTATTGAGAGCAACGCCGACCACGTGGTCAACGCGGTCCTGAAGAAAGTTCTTTGGCGAGACCAGGACTACCGCAAGTGGCGCGAAGCGCGGCGCACCCCACAGCCCGGCTCCGACAAAGGACAGCCGGTCGAGGTGCGTGGGAAGGCTTGATGCAAAGAACTCTGGAGTCGCGCATGTTCCTTTCGGCCATCCTCGCCATGGCCGTTGGCACGTTCCTGGTTTGCGCCCATCCCTTTCCAGATCAACAGGTCTTTCTGCATGTCATCGCTCTGCGCGCTCCCCGCGCCTTCCTAAGCTTTAAATACCTCTATTACGCGCTTCTATTCACCACCCCGTACCTCGTCTCCTCGACCGCGCTTTCAGGTCTCTACATCTTTACTCTGAAAGCGGGCCGCACCATCTCCCCAGGACGCCTTCCCCAATATCCCGAGCCCAAAACGAGAGACGAGCTATTTCTTGTTGTCGGCGAAGTCCATAACCCGCGCAAGCCGGTGCCCGCTGAGGTTCCCTATTGGCTCACGATCCCCGAGCGTGGTTTGTTCACGGGAATCGCCATCTTGGGCGCTATTGGCAGCGGCAAGACGAGTTGCTGCATGCTTCCGTTTGCTGAGCAGATTCTGGCTTACAGGGCTGCTGACAAAGAGAAGCGCATCGGCGGTTTAGTCTTGGAGGTCAAAGGCGATTTTTGCCACAAAGTAAGAGACCTGCTCGCGCGTCACCAGCGCTCCGAGGACTACATCGAAATCGGCCTCGATTCCGAGTACTGCTACAACCCTCTTCACAACGATCTCGACGCCTACGCGCTCGCGTACAACATCGCGTCGCTCTTGAATAACCTTTTCGGACGTGGAAAGGAGCCCTTCTGGCAGCAGGCCTATACCAACCTTGTGAAGTTCATCATCCTTCTTCATAAGGCCGCCTACGACTACGTTACGTTGTTCGACGTCTACCAATGCGCTATCTCTCCGCCGCTTCTCGAAGAGCGAATTGTCGAGGCGGAGGACATCATTCTCGGACGCCATTACGTCGCGATTTCCCCCAAGGTCTTTGGCGAGCGCACTGCTGACCTCGCGGGGCTCGGTTTCGTTCACGACGAGAGGGAAGATCGGTATCTTGCGTCTTCCTCCCCCGAGCTGCGGGACATAGTAAGGATGCGGGGCATTCCCTCGGAGGCTCGCATGGTTCACGACCCAACCCAAGCCGATCCCGAGAAGCTGACTCAACTGGAAGCCGTCCAGCGCTGGTTCCGAGACGATTGGAAACGCATCGAGCCGAAACTCCGTACCTCCATCGTTGAAGGTGTTTCCGTCTTCCTCTCACTCTTCGATGACAACTCCAAAGTGAAGCGCGTCTTCTGCCCGAAGAAGGAGTGTTACGACCCGCAGAAAAACGCGCGCAACCAATTCGGCAGGCCCTTCCCTTCCTTTAGCTGGCTGATTGAAAATGGCAGCGTCGCCGCTTTGAATTTCCCCATCGGCATGAACGCTGGCCTCGCGAAGGCTCTAGGCGTGATGATGAAGCTCGATTTTGAGCGAGCCGTGCTCAACCGAGTGCCAAAAATCGAAGCTCATCCCGAGCAACATTTCCGGCAAGTTCTCTTCCTTTGCGACGAGTACCAGCACTTCGCAACCGTTGGCGAAAGCGACCCGACCGGCGACGAGAAATTCTTTAGCCTCTCTCGACAACCCAAATGCATTCCCATCATCGCAACGCAAAGCATCAGCTCGCTGCGATCCGCACTACCCGCTGAAAGCTGGCGCACGCTGCTCCAGACATTCCGCACGAAAATATTCCTCTCGTTGTCGGATGATTTCTCCGCGAGGACGGCAAGCGATCTCTGCGGACGCGAAGACCAACTCAAAGTGAGCTACAGCTTGTCCGAAAGCGGGCACGACACCAAGGTCAGTTGGCTCACCGGCAAAGCTCTCTCGCACAAAGCCAATATTATCGCCTCGAAGAGCTACAGCACGCAGAGCGACTACCGCTTCGACATCAAGACGTTCATGGAGTTACGCAACGCTGTATCGGTGGTCGTCGCCTACGACGGAGTCAACCCGACACCACCGATGTTCTGTTACCTCAAGCCCCACTACAATGACCCGAACGATTCGTACTTTGTGCAGCTCGCCAAAGGACAACTCTAATGAACGGATTCGAAATGATCCTGCCGTTTTTGAAGCCCATCGAGCACCTCATCCTCGACGATTCCATCAGCGAGGTGATGGTGAATGGTCCCGACCGGGTCTTCATTGAAAAACAGGGCTTCTTGCAACAGGTGCCGGACGTATCTCTCGGCGAGCGATCCCTCATGGTCGCCGTGAAAAACATCGCCCGGCGTCTGGGCGACGATATCTCGGAATCAAAGCCCATTCTTGACTCGCGCCTGCCTGATGGCAGTCGTGTCGCCGCAGTGATCCCGCCGTGCAGTCTTGCCGGCGTGACACTCACCATCCGCAAGTTCAACACCCGCCACTTCGAGATGGAAGATTTGATTCGCGAAGGCACTCTCGATCGCTCCCTTGCGAACCACCTCGAAGACTATGTCCTCGCACGCAAGAACATTCTTATTTGCGGCGGAACTGGCACTGGAAAGTCGACCCTGCTTTCGATCCTCGGAAAATTCATTCCGCGGGAAGAACGTGTGCTCGTCATTGAAGACACGGCCGAGATTCGATTGCCACAGCAAAATCTCGTTCGCTTCGAAGCACGCCGCGAACAGAATGGCCTTCCTGCAGTGGCGATTCGCGATCTCCTGAAGGCGGCCCTCCGTCATCGCCCGGACCGTTTGATTTTGGGCGAGGTCCGCGGAAGTGAGGCCTTCGATCTTCTGCAACTCCTAAACACGGGGCATTCGGGAACGCTATCCACGATCCATGCAAGTTCTGCCCAACAGGCCCTCGCGCGCTTCACCAGTTGTGTTTTGCAGAGCGGCGTGGAGATACCTTTCAAGGCGATCAAGACAAACATCGCCGATTCGCTCAACGTCGTTATTCATGTCGAACGTCGTCCTGGCCGCCGATACATTTCCGAAGTTCTCCTGGTCAACAGCTACGACCCGGATGCGGACTTGTTCGACTACGGCACCGTGTTCCTTGCCAAGCATGACCACCCATGAGCACCGATAACAAATTCGCGCCGCGAACTCTCACCGCGTCGGAATATGTCCGGGAGCTGTTCGAGCCTGAGGAGAATGCCGCGATCCTAGTGCGGAATCGCTCCACCGGCCACACGGTTCAATCCATCGCCAAGGCGGAGACCATCGCAAGCCCCGATTTTCAATCTTGGCTCGCGAATCAGAACGCTGCCGGCTCCGACGTGTTCGTCGGAATGAATCCTATTAAGGACGGCGCCCACAGCCGGACGAAGGCAAATCTAAGAGACATCCGTCACGTTTATCTGGATCTCGACAGGAAGGGTGACGAGTCTCTCGAAGCCATCCGGAATTCAACAGAAGTCCCGCCGCCAAACTTCGTACTCGACACCTCGCCTGGCAAGCATCAGGTCGTCTGGAAAGTGCGCGAGTTCAGCCGGGAGGAAGCGGAGTCTCTCCTCCACGACCTCGCGAATAAGTTCGGAGGTGACTTGGCAGCAACCGACTCGACGCGCGTGCTGCGCTTGCCCGGATTTGCCAATCGTAAGGTTTCGCCTGAGTTTATCGTCCAAGCCAACCACCAGAGTGACGCGGTCCATACGCCTCGCGACTTCGCGATCTCGGAAGATACACGCGAAGTACCGCCTCATTTGGGCAAGAGGGCCTCCATGCCCGAGGGTCACAAGAGTCAATCCGAATCCGACTGGGCCTACGCCAAACGCGCCCTTGCCCGCGGAGATCCGCCCGAACAAGTCATCCGTCGGATCACAGACTTTCGCGGCAACGAAAAACACCCCGGCTACGCCCGACGCACGGTAGAGAAGGCACAAAGCGAATTGCAGCGCGAAGCAAAAGCATCCCGGGCGCGCCCCGCAACGATGGCTGGTGACCTGGAACTCAGCCGCGAAAAGTAAAAAACACTGCTCAATGGCTTCAAGCAAATGACGACGGTTGTAATGTCCAGCGATTCCATCTCTCAACCTTCGACCGCATTACTCCTCGAGCCTTCGATGCTCGTTGATCCTGCGTCGCGTCCTGATAGTATGGGCGTGCCGCCGGTTCCAGCGACTCGAAAGCGAGGAAAACGCATGAGTCGCAGGAAAGGGCAGAATCCGAAGGTGCGTGTAGGTCAACGCGCGGACGGAAAAAAGTATTACTTCTTCCAATACTGGGTTGATGTGCCCGGAAAGGAAGAGAGAAAGCGTCAAACAGAAGTGATAGGACTAGTTGAACTGCTGACGAGAAGTGAAGCGGAGCGAAGGAAACTGGATTTCATTTCGGAGTTAAATCTCAATTCGAATGACTATCAGATTCCCTCCTCAAAAACCTTCGCGGATGCAGTGAGGCACTATCGGGAGAAGGTTGCTCCTAGGATGCTTCGAGACTCCACTTTTTCGGTGGCGGATGGCCGGATCAAGAACCATCTGGAAGCGGACTGGAGCGATACCCCGATAGACCACATCACGATAGATTCAGTGAATGACTGGGCTTGGAGGAAGCGGAAAGCGGGTCTCTCCTGGACGACGATCAAGGATGCCCTGCGCACCATGCAGGCAATCTTGTCGGCATTCTCGAAGGACAAGAAGCCACCGTTTTCCCAAAGAGGACTCGAGATACCCAAGCGGGATAAGCTGCAAATGCAGATCGGCAGTCGTCAGAGAGCATCGTTCTCCTGGGAGAATGCACAGAGCATCGCAAGGCACGTTCGTACCATGGACGGCTTGGGCGAAGCCCGGCGAGAGCAATATTCGACGCTGTTTATTCTTGCAGCAGCTTCGGGCTTGCGATGCAGTGAGCTCCTCGCGTTGCGGGTCAACGACGTTGACTTCAGCGCGGGCACGATTCGGGTCGAAGAATCCTCAGATCAGCGGAGTGCCGGGAAGATCGGGGAGTGCAAGAACGTGGCTGCCTATCGAACTGTGCATCTCGGCGATCCGGAGGGCCAAGAAGCAATGCAGAGGCTGAAGCGGTTTCTCGATCCCGCACCATGCCCCAGCATATTGGTCTTTCGTTCGAAGCGCGGTGGTCCGCTGCTCGAAACCACCATACTGAATCAGGGGCTATACCCAGCTCTCAAGTCGCTCGATCTCAAACAAGCGGGCTTGCACGCCTTCCGTAGGGGCTGCAACCGCCGATGGGAATTAGCCGGCATTATCCCAGCGGTCATCCGACAGCAGATGGGTCACACAACTGCTGCGATGACTAGGCTGTACTCCGGCGAAATTCCTCTCGACCAAGTCAAAGCCGAATTTTCCATGAAGAATCGCTCTGTTTCGGCTCAATTGGAAAAAATGGAAAACGAGGCGGCGGCGTAAGTGTTTGAAAAGAATGGAGCGGCCTATCGGAATCGAACCGACACCTGAACCTTGGCAAGGTTCCGTACTACCACTATACTAAGGCCGCTCAACGACAGTTCTTTTTATAACATGACCGCGCGGCAGCGACAAGCCTTGCGTGGCTTCCGTTTCGCGTGCCACTCCATTCCATACTTGAACTCTGGCTTTAGGAAACCATCGTAACGCGTGCGGACTTTACGACCGGCGAACGCTTTTGCCGGTCGGCGAAGCGATCCGCTTTATCTTTATCGGTGTAGACGCGGCCAAATTTCTCGCCGTCAGCGTAAAAAACTGTCACCAGAAAATGGTGATGTTTGCGCCGCTTGTCTTTGCCAAAATTTGTTTTCTCTTTTTTTGGGGGTTTTTTTGTTGGAGTTTTGGTCACAGAGGCCATCCCTGTTTAGGTTGGTAGGTCACTGGCTTAACTATCGCAGGGAAGCGCCACTCGCGCAAGTACCGCTATAGATAGTAACGCTACATCCATTACAAGAAATTTAGGCAATTGAGGTATCCCGGGACTCGTCCGATTTCAAGGTATCGCTTGGTCGTTTCGCGCATCAAACTGTACGGTGAGGTTGAATGCGGAGCTGGCGGGGAGCCAATTTGGACCACCCTCCTATGGCCCTTTTCTCGCAAAAATGCGAGCAAATTGGCGATTTTCCTGAAAAATCACCCCGGGCGTGCCGAAACATTCTTTAAAAGAAGTTGCCACCCATGAAACTTTCCCCGGCTTTTTTCGTCTTAACAGGTGAGGGTAACGATAAGCTGAATGTGGCGGAGAATGAACATGATTATGACAATTACGAAACACCCGCCCCTCGTGGAAGACCTGCGAAATCATCCGCAGGAGCAGATCGCTGAATTGCGCATGCTGCTTCAGTCCGGTGCTCCTTCGCGGCCAGATCCGCGGCGACCCGGCTTCTTTGAAGTCGAAGGGCGTTCGAACGTTTATTACGTTTTCAAATATCCTACGGGAACGAAAGTAATGCTGCTTGGCGTTTGGGACCGCGAAAGCGATCCTGTAGCGGAGCTCGTGGCCTGCACTTGTCCTGCCGCGTAATTTTCGGTTTTCTCCTGAGAGCGTAAAAATCTGAGAGGCGCTCCGGCCCAGCCGGGGCGCTTTTTAGTCTTTTTTCTTTACGTCTTTCTTTGCGTCCAAATCAAGGGAAGCAGAGTTGATGCAGTAGCGCAATCCCGTTGGGTTTGGGCCATCCTCGAAGACATGCCCCAGGTGCGCGTCGCAGCGGCTGCACTTTACCTCGGTTCTGGCCATGCCGTGGCTGGCGTCCGTTTCCGTCTCGACAGCCGCCTCATTCGCCGGCGCGTAGAAGCTCGGCCACCCGGAACCCGAGTGGTATTTGGTATCGGATTGAAACAACGGCTGCCCGCAGCAGACGCACTTGTACACGCCGGGCGTCTCGGTGTCCGCATATTCCCCCGTAAAGGGCGGTTCCGTACCCTTTTGCCGGGTTACATAGTATTGATTCGACGTGAGTTGCTTCTTCCAAGCTGCTTCCTCTTTGCGGATTTTCTCGTCCATGGCTATTTCCTGCTCTCCTCGATTTTGCCAGATCTTGTTCTTTTGATTCTGCCTTGTCGCCACTGGGTATTGGATACACCGCACGGGGCAGACGATTCATCTGGCTTCACGCATTCAGAAACAATCACGATGCTATCGCGCAAAAAAGCCGTTGTTGACACTGAACACGATTTTCTTTAATTTCTTAGTATGAACTCTCGGGCGCATCGCCACCATCATCATCACGGCCATACGCCGCGCCCGATGAGGTGTGCATAGAGTTTCGCAGCACAAAGCACTCATCGACCCGCTGGCGCAGTAAGCCCCGGCGGGTTTTTTGTTTTTAGGGTGCTGATTTACGGGAGGGACGCACGTGGAATCCGTGAACATTGACTTCGAAAAAGCTGGCGGGCTGGTTCCCGCTATTATTCAGGACCACCGATCCGGGGACGTGCTCATGCTCGGCTTCATGAACTCCGTCTCTTTGGCGGAGACCCAGCGCTCCGGCGAGGTCGTCTTTTTCAGCCGGTCGCGCAATAAGCTTTGGAAAAAAGGTGAATCCAGCGGTCACGTTCTGAGAGTGCGTGAGCTGCGTGTCGATTGCGACGCCGATGCCCTGCTCGTGCGAGTGGAAGCTGTCGGCCGCGGCGTTTGTCACGAGGGCTATCGCAGCTGCTTCTTCCGCAGATTGGAAACGGATGGTGCGGCGAACATCACCGAAGCACGTGCGTTTGCGCCAGAGACCGTCTACGGCGAGCAGCAGGAGAAAAAGGCATGAGTTGCTTGAAGCTCGGCATTCCCAAAGGCAGCTTGCAGGACGCGACGCTCGAACTTTTTGCTCGGGCCGGCTGGAAAATCACACTTAGCTCGCGCAGTTACGTGCCAACCATTGATGATCCTGAAATCGAATGCCTCATGGTCCGCGCCCAGGAAATGGCGCGGTACGTCGAAACAGGTGCACTCGACGCGGGAATCACTGGTCACGATTGGGTGGTCGAAACTGATGCCGCGGTCGATGAACTATCGGAACTCGTTTACGCCAAGCAGCGACTGGCGCGTGTTAGATGGGTGCTCGCCGTACCCGAAGATTCGGCGATGCGGGATGTCCGCGACCTTGAAGGGAAGACAATCGCTACCGAAGTTGTTCAAATCACGGAGAAATACCTGGCGCGGCACGGCGTGAAAGCTCGCGTCGAGTTTTCCTGGGGCGCGACGGAAGTGAAAGTTCCTCAGCTTGCCGATGCGATTGTGGAAGTCACCGAGACTGGCTCTTCGTTACGTGCGAACCGACTTCGCATCGTCGATACTGTTCTCGAATCCGCTACAGTATTCATCATGAATCGCGCTGCGGTCGCCGAACCCTGGAAGCGCGAGAAGGCCGAAAACCTCATCCTCATGTTGCAAGGGGCAATCGCTGCGGCGAGCAAAGTGGGCTTGCTGCTCAATGTTCACCGCGATGATCTGGCTGCTGTGCTTGGCGTGCTGCCCGCTCTTAAGAAACCGACGATTTCCGCTCTCAGCGACCCGGATTGGGTCGCCATCAACACTATTGTTGAAGAAGCGGTGGTGCGGCAGATATTGCCGAAACTCAAAGCTGCGAAAGCCCAGGGTATCGTCGAATATCCATTGAACAAGATCGTGCTCTGATGCGCATCCTAAAACTCACGGCCGCCCTCGAAAAGAATCTCCTCCGTTCGCGCCACGAGCGCGATCGCGAAGCCGAACGTATCGCCGCCGAAATTATTGCAGACATCCGCAAACGCGGCGATGCAGGGCTCGCCGCCTGGGTCAGGAAACTGGATGGAATTAATCTTCGAGGCAGTGGAGTTTGGGTCTCACGGCGGGAAATCAAAGCCGCTAGCAACCAAGTCAGCCCAGATTTTCTACGTGCTGTGCGCCACGCAGAAAACAACATTCGCCGCGTGGCCGAAAAACAGCTGCCGCGTCCGTGGTCTCTTAAGGTCGAGGATGGAGTCACGATCTCTCAGCTCGTACGTCCTATAGGAGCGGTCGGCTGCTACATTCCAGGCGGCCGCTTTGCTCTCGTCTCCACGCTGCTGATGACCGTCATCCCCGCGCGCGTAGCCGGCGTGAATCGCATCACAGTCGTTTGCCCCAAGCCCAACGCAGAACTGCTCGCCGCAGCAAGATTGCTTGGCATAACGGAAATCGCCCGCATCGGCGGTGCGCAAGCCATCGCTGCGCTGGCCTACGGCACAAAAACAATCTCGCGTGTGGATAAAATCTTCGGCCCGGGCAACCGCTACGTTACGGCCGCAAAGCAGCTCGTCAGCAGCGATTGCGCCATCGATCTTCCGGCAGGGCCGACGGAAGCCATCGTCCTCGCGGCAAAAGGAAATGCGAAATGGATCGCTGCTGACTTGCTCGCTCAAGCTGAACATGCACCCGACGCGGGGAGTTTTCTCGTAACTCCATCCGTTAAACTGGCGAACGCCGTTCTAGAAGAAGTCCAGTCACAATTGGCAAATCTCCCGCCCAGCAACCCCGCGCATTCTTCGATCCGCGATACGGGAGCCATCTTGCTTGCGCCGTCTCTCGAAGCCGCTTGCGTTTTCTCGAACCGCTTCGCGCCGGAACATCTGAGCCTTCCGGACAATTCCAACGCGCTGCTCCAAAAAATCCGCGCCGCAGGCACGATCTTCCTTGGCCCATGGGGCGCGCAGCCGCTGGGCGACTACATCAGCGGCAGCAATCACGTTCTTCCTACCGGCGGGTGGGCGCGCATGCGCGGCGGTCTTTCCGCGGGTGATTTTGTGAAGTGCATCAGCGTGCAAACTATTAAGCGCGGCGGCTTCCAGCGGCTTGCAGATGACGCGGTAAGATTGGCGCGGGCCGAAGGCTTGCTTGCTCATGCCAACGCCGTCGAGGTGCGCAGATGAAGGTTCGCAAATGAAACCGAAACTCCCCGTTCGACAAGCAATTCTTGATCGCCGCACCTACGAACCGCCGGGCGAAGGCAGAGCCGACAAACTTCGTCTTGATTTCAACGAAAACACTGCCGGCTGCTCGCCAACTGTGCAGCGCGCATTGGCAAAACTCACGCCGAAGCTTCTTTCGATGTATCCCGAGTATGAGCGCGGCACTCGCCGCCTCGCGCGCCACTTTCAAGTGGCACCTGAAGAGCTTCTTCTAACTAACGGCGGAGACGATGCTCTGCGACTTTTCTTCGACGCGTTTGTCGATGCCGGTACCAGCGTCGTCATCTGCGAGCCAACGTTTCCGATGTATCGCTATTGGGGAGAAGTCGCTGGGGCGAAAATCGAAGTAGAGCGCTATGGACCCACGATGGAATTCCCTCTCGACGGCGTCGTTCGGTCGCTCGCGTCTCGTCCGCGCGTGTTGTTTATCTGCAATCCCAACAATCCAACAGGGACTCTGCTGCAGAAAGATATGATCGAAACGATTCTCAAGGCCGCTACTCACACTGCCATCGTTGTCGATGAAGCGTACGCCGAGTTTTCCGGGCTCACGGTCATTCCATGGATCAACCAATACCCGCAACTCTTTGTGGCGCGAACGTTCTCCAAAGCCGCAGGACTTGCGGGCTTGCGGCTCGGCGCCGTCATCGCCTGCGCGGAATCTCTCGCGATCCTTCGACGCGCTACAGCGCCCTTCCCTGTCAACGTAGCCGCACTGGCCGCTGCGGAAGCGGCTGTGGGTGATTCTAGAACGATGAAGCTCTACGTCAAAAACATACTGCGCACGCGCGGGTGGTTTGAAAAGGAGCTCCAACGATTGGATGTAAAGATCTATCCGAGCGCGGGCAATTTTCTTCTGGCTGATTTTGGCGCGGGCGGATCTGAAATGTGCGCGCAACTGCTAAAAAGAGGTGTCCTGCTGCGTGATCGCGCGAAAGACATCGGTCCGGGCATCGTTCGTGTTTCCATCGGCACACAAAAAGAAATGGAGCGCTTGCTAAAATTGATCAAGCGCTACAGGTAAGCACATGCCGCGATACGCAACCATTCATCGCAAAACGAACGAGACCGACATTCGATTGAAGTTAAATCTCGACGGCCGAGGGAAGTCGCACGTCACTACGGGCATTCGGTTTTTCGATCACATGCTCGATCTCGTGGCACGGCACGGGGCATTCGATCTCGAAATTACGGCGAAAGGCGATCTCGACGTCGATCAGCATCACACTGTCGAGGACGTTGGTATCGCGCTGGGGGAAGCCGTTTTAAAAGCGCTCGGCTCAAAGCGTGGCATTCTCCGCGCGGGATATTTTTTGATGCCGATGGACGAAACACTTGCCGCTGCAGCCGTCGATCTCAGCGGCCGGCCTTATTGCGTGGTCAACGCAAAAATCTCTGCGAAACGCGTCGGCGATTTCCAGACCGAGCTTACGGAAGATTTTTTTCAGGGCTTCGCGCAAGCGGCGCGCGCGAATGTCCACCTGCGTGCGCTTTACGGCCGCTCATCCCATCATCAAGTGGAAACCATGTTTAAGGCATTCGCTCGCGCGTTGCGCTTCGCGGTTTCACGAGATAAACGCCTTCGCCACGTCCTTCCCAGCACGAAAGGCCTCCTGTGAAGGTTACACTCATTGATTACGGCGCGGGCAATGTCACTAGCGTTGAGCGCGCCTTGCAGCGTCTCGGCGCGGTGAGCCAACGATCCACGTCGCCGGAGTGCATTGCGAAAGCCGGAGCGCTCCTTCTCCCCGGGGTCGGCCACTATGCCGCGTTAATCCGAGCGCTCGACGAGCGCGCTCTTCGTGCGCCGCTGCTCGATGCCGTACAACGCGGCGTTCCCTTTCTAGGTGTCTGCTTGGGTCTCCAAGCGCTCTACGAAACCAGCGAAGAAGCTCCTGAACTTGGCGGCCTCAAACTCTTTTCCGGTTCTGTTCGTTCTCTTCCAGCCACTGTCAAACTTCCGCACATGGGATGGAACCAGCTCAAACTCATCCGCCCTTCCCGCCTTCTTGAGGGAATCTCCGCCGACGCGTATTTCTATTTCGCCCACTCATTCGCCGCTACCGAAGCGAACGGCGAATCCGTCGCTCTCTGCAATCACGGCACGGATTTTGCCGCGGTGGTCGAAAGAGAAAATACCTTCGCCGTCCAATTCCACCCTGAGAAAAGCGCAGACGCAGGCGCGCGCCTTCTGCAAAACTTTCTAAGGCTCGCCGCGTGAGTCTCGCTCACCGAATCATTCCCTGCCTCGACACAGACGGCGAGCGCGTCGTGAAAGGCGTGAATTTCGTCGGCCTACGCGATGCCGGTGATCCGGTTGCTCTTGCTGCGCGCTACAACGCGGAAGGCGCCGACGAACTCGTCGTACTCGACATCGCTGCTTCACGCGACCGCCGCCCTACTTTTCTCGAAACAATTCGCAGGGTCGCTGCTGAACTTGCCATTCCGCTAACGGCGGGAGGCGGGATTCGATCGCTGGACGACGCACGGGCCGTCGTTCGAGCCGGAGCGGACAAGGTGACCGTCAACACCGCCGCCGTGGCGCGCGCCGAACTCATCTCCGAACTTTCTCGGGAATTCGGCGCGCAAGCCGTGGTGCTCGCGATTGACGCGAAACGCGTCGGCGATCACTGGGACGTCATGGTTCGTGGCGGCCGCGATTCTGCGAATCGCGACGCACTGGCATGGGCCCAACAAGGCGTCGAATTAGGTGCCGGCGAAATCCTTCTTACTTCCGTCGATCGCGACGGCACGCAACTCGGTTTCGACACGCCACTTACCGCTGCGATTTCCCGGGCCGTTTCCGTTCCCGTCATCGCTTCCGGCGGCGCAAAACTTCCGGAACACTTCGCGCAGATTTTTTCAGAAGGCGCGGCCGATGCCGCGCTGGCGGCTTCCATCTTCCACGACGGCGTGCAATCCATCCGCGAACTAAAACAATTTCTCGCGGCTCGCGATATTGAGGTCCGACTGCCGTGCTAATTCCCTGTATCGATCTACAAGGCGGCCAAGCCGTGCAGTTAGTCCATGGCCGCAAACGCGAACTAGCCGTGGCCGACGTTTTCGGCCTACTCGAAAAATTCAAATCTTACGAATGGCTGCATCTTATCGACCTCGATGCGGCCATCGGTACCGGACATAACAACGCGCTGGCCCGCGAACTCTGCCTCCAAGCCCGTAAACGCTACAAATTAAAAGTTCGCGTCGGCGGAGGTGTACGAACGGCGGCGCGCGCACAGGAAATTGTTAAGTGGGGTGCCGAGCAAATCATCATTGGCAGTGCTGCCTTCCGCGAAGGCAAGGTCAACAGCCACTTTCTTCGCCACCTTACAAAAAAGGTAGAGCCCGCTCGAATCGTTATCGCCCTCGACACCGCAAAAGGCCACATCACGATTAACGGCTGGCGACGCAAACTAACTCTGTGCGCCGAAAACGTCATGTCGCAACTCGAACCTTTTTGCGTGGCTTTTCTCTGCACGGACGTAGACCGTGAAGGCACCATGACTGGCGCAAACCTCGACTGGTTCCGCAAACTCCGAGCCGCCACTACCCATTCCATTATCGCCGCGGGCGGAATTAAGACCCGCCGTGAAATCAACTCCCTCGAAAAGATCGGCATGAACGCCGCCGTCGGCATGGCCGTTTACAAAAACCAACTTCGCTGAATCAATCGTCAATGCGCGGCATTGTAACAGGCTTATTTAACACAGAGGTAGCAGAGGCCACAGAGTTCATTGTGAACAAATTGCCGTGGACTTCGTCTGGAAGAGCGGAATGCATTCGCGGAACCGAATTAGCCTCTTGCTTCAAACGAAACTTGCGATAGGATACGCACTCATGCGAAAAGCTATCTTGTCGTCCCTGTTGCTTCTGTTTTTTGCAAGTACGATCCGAGCACAAGAAGCTGCGACTGCCGATTCCCTGCTCTTCACCTTAAAACCTTTGGGAAACAACGTTTACGCAGCCATCGATAAGCCCAAGAGCGCGGCCGGCTCGAATGCTGGATTTGTGATCGGCGACGATGGGGTCGTGGTGATCGACACGTTCCAGGATGAAGCTGCCGCCAGACAATTGCTCTCCGAAATTCAGAAGCTCACTAAACTTCCCGTTAAATTTGTGGTCAATACTCACTATCACCTGGATCATGTGACAGGCAACGGCGTCTTTGCGCAGGCGGGCGCGGTGATCGTGGGCCACAGAAATGTTCGCACATGGATACACACGGAAAATCTAAAATTTTACGGCAAAGACATCAAGCCGGACCAAAAAAAGACGATTGAGGAATACGTTGCGCCGCAGGTCGTCTACGATTCCGAAATCGAATTGTACTTGGGTACTCGGAGAGTTGTGGTGCGCTACTACCCGGGCCACACCGGCGGCGATTCTGTCGTCACCATTCCTGATGCTCAGGTGGTCTTCTGCGGTGATCTCTTCTGGAATAAGACCCTGCCAAATCTTATTGACGGCACGACAGACAAGTGGGCAGCGACCGATGCGAAGCTGGCAGCAGAAGCCGCTAAAGCCACGTTCATTCCCGGTCATGGAGATGTTGGGAGCGCCGCGGACGTTCAGGAATTCGCAGGCTACCTCAACGACTTGCGCGCCATGATGGCTCAGCCCGTGAAAGATGGCCTAATGGGCGACGCACTCATTAACGCAATAATGCCAGGCGTAAAACAGAAGTATGGCAACTGGAACTTCTTCGATTACTTTGCGAAGCGAAACATTTTGGATATGGCGAAAGAGCTGCGCGGCGACAAACAGCTCCCTAAACCTGCCGATCAATAATAGATCCTGTGTATTGATTCCGTTCTAGTTTCCTCGACAGGCAAGTCATTTCGGCGGGCAAAGCAACTTATCTTAGATACGCGTCGGTGATGTACTGCTGCACCATGCGCTGTGTATTGAAGAAGGATCCATTGATGGCGATGGCGTGCTGCATGATTTGGATGTACAGCCGCGGCTCTTTGTAAAACATCGGCAGAATGATGTTTTCCAGTTTCGAGTAGAGAGCTTCCGCTTCTTTGCTGTTGTCTGTGGCGATGTCCGTGGTGTCCATGGAGCGGCGCGGTTCGCCAATCGACCATCCCGTCACGCCCTCGATATGCCCTTCCACCCACCAGCCGTCGAGAATGCTCAGGCTGGGAACGCCGTTGAGCGCTGATTTCATGCCGCTCGTGCCGGACGCTTCGAGGGGAAATTGCGGCGTGTTGAGCCAAAGATCGACACCCGACGTGATTTTGCCGCCGAGATCGAGATTGTACTCGTCGAGAAAAACAACGGGCACGGCTTTGCGCAGAGCCTTCTTCGCCTGGAAGATGCGCCGAATAATGTCCTTGCCGCCGCCGTCGTTGGGATGGGCTTTTCCGGCATAGATAATCTGGAAGTGTCCCGCGTTTTTGGCGATCTGGCGCAAGCGGTCCAGATCCGAAAGAATCAAGTCCGCGCGTTTGTATCCTGTGGCGCGTCGCGCAAATCCAATCGTGAAAACCTCTTCATCGAGACTCAAACCGGTTTTTTCGCGCACGGCTTCCAGAAGTTCATGCTTGGCGATGAGATGCGCCGACCAAACCTCTTCCGGAGGAAGGCCGAGCGCGCTGCGAAGACTGTAATTATCCTCGCGCCACTGCGCTATCTGGCGATCAAAGAGCTGCTGAAATGGAGGCGAGGTCCAAGTTCCCGCGTGCACGCCGTTGGTGATGGCCTCAATCGGAACTTCCGGGAACATCTGGCGCGAAGTGACACCGTGCTGTTTTGCCACGCCATTCACGTATTTGCTGAGGCTCAGCGCCAGGTACGTCATGTTCAAATGAGCGCCGCGAGCGGCCGCTTCCTGCAAATCCGGAAAGTTTTGCTCGGTTTGCAGAGAGCGTTTCACAAGCTCCGCAACGGCGGCATCCTTCAAATCGAAGAACTTGCTTTGCTGCGGAAAGACGCGAGTTAGGTATTCGATTGGAAAGCGGTCATGGCCGGCCGGCACCGGCGTGTGCGTTGTGAAAACGCACTTGGCTCGAACTTTTTCGATGTCTTCGCCATTGATGGCTGTGCGCCCTGCTGCCACCGCTTCCTCGCCGAGTAATTCGAGCGAGAGCAAGGCGGCATGCCCCTCGTTCATGTGATAGCGCGTGAGGTCTTCGTACCCAAGCGCACGGAGCATGCGCACGCCGCCGACTCCCAACAGAACTTCCTGGCACAGCCGGTAATAAGAATCGCCGCCATAAAGTCCGCCGGTGAGGTTGCGGTCCCATTCCGCATTGGAGGGAAGATCGGCGTCTAGAAAATAGACCGGCACTACAAAGCCGCGTACGCCTTTAACGTCATAGCGCCAGCAACGCAGTTCGACGCGCCGATTTTCCAAAGGAACGGATACGCGCGCAGCTTCTTCTTTGAGAAAATCTTCGACGTTCCACACTACGGGCTCTTCCGTTTGGGTGCCGTCTTCAGAGAGATGCTGAGAAAAGAATCCTCTGCGGTAGAGGAGAGATACGGCCACCATCGGGAGGCGAAGGTCGGCTGCGGCGCGGATGGTGTCTCCCGCGAGCACGCCTAAACCGCCGCTATAGCTCGGCATGGCGTTCTCGAGCGCAATCTCCATGGAAAAATAAGCAACGAAGCGTTTAACCGAGTTCGCTTGCGTGGACATCTCTCTCGCTTCTCCGCTGGGCGCAGCAACAGCTGACCAGCGGGAATAATGGGCAACGACTGACCTTTAATTGTCTGGGAAACGCCGCGCTCAATCAAGCAAGTAGAAAAGATTGGTTGCCATGTGTGTTTCGGTGCGATTAGAAGGCATTGGGACTAGAAACGACAACGCGACAGGCAAGAAGACAGGCAGGAATGCCTGTCCCACCTTTGGTCAGTTCAATTTCGCTGGCGCGGGACGAGCTTGCGGTGTCGGCCGAGTGAGTAGATCGACGTACTCCTTATAAAACTTCTCCTTGTCGAGGTCTTTTTGGACATCGACGAGGACCTCGCCCATCCCGGGCTGGAGGCCGGGGGCCCAGGCCAGCGTGTTTCCATAGGACGCACCATGATCGACTTCCACATCGACATAGAGCTTTTGCCACTTGGTGATGAAGCTTGGGTCGAGCCACGCGACAGCGGCTAGCTCATCCCAGAGATAATTCGCTTCCGCATACTTCGCTACATATTGCGCGGCTGGGGTGGGGCTCTTCGCGACCTGCTCGATGAGGCTCTTCTCCATGCGCGTTTTTACGGAAATGTCCACCGTGGTGAGCACGACCCGAGGCCAATGGGCATGTAGTACGGCGTGAGAGGCTTCCGGGTCCATCCAAAAATTAAATTCGCGCTGCGGGCTAAGACTAAATTCGGGATCGTCAGTCTGGGGATTCAAGCTTCCGCCCATAACGATCAGTTCCTTGGCGAGCTCAGAGAAATGCGGCTCCAGAGCAATAGCTAGGGCCAGGTTGGTCATCGGTCCGGCCGCGTATATGGTGACTTCGTGGGGGTATTGATGAATCATGCGAACCATGAAATGTGCGGCGTCTTCGGTTGAGGCCTTGGTGGTGGGAGTTCCCTCTGGCATGGGCGGAATTTCGTATGGGCCGTGAGCGGGATGGCGTCCGGCAAAATTCCAAGCACCTTGATAAATGATCTTGCCGTAGAACGTCTCCCACTTGGCGATGTATTCCTTGGAACTCACAAGTGGAAAAACGGCGCCGGGAACTACGGGAATGTCGGTGCGGCCGATGATTTCGAGCAAACGCAACGTGTGCTGCACTTCCTCGTCGCGCCAGGCGTCGCCGGTAAGAACGGTAATGCCGAGAACATCGGTCTCCGGTGAATTAACGAGCGTGAGAATAGCCTGCATGTCTGTGCCGCCGGGACCAGCGGCATCCTGATCGATAATGACTTTACGTTTGGCCTGCGCATGCAGCGGCACAGCAACGAGCCCTGCGAGTAGTAGAACCAGCGCAATCAGGCGCATTCGTGACATAAAGATGTTCCCTTCCAGCGTGGCGTGCGATCCATCGATGAACCAGACAAAGGATGATAGACCAAGCCTTTAGACTGAGCTAGCCGCTCCTCCGAAAAAACAACCGGCCCACCAAAGCTACTGTGGGCCGGTTGAACCGAAATATAGAGCGCCGAGTGTTCGGTACGATTTAGAACGTCAGTTTCAGACCAAACTGGACGAGGCGCGGATTGTTTACGGTTGAGTTGACCGCGCCAAAACCGCTCACTGCGGCGAAGTCGTTGATCGGCATGCCGAACTGGGCGTGGTTGAAAAGGTTGAAGAATTCCGCCCGGAAGTTCAGGCCCATGTTTTCCCAAGGTAGGGCGAATTGTTTGATCACGGAGAAATCGGTATTGACGAAATCCGGTCCATAGACGGGAACACGACTGGCGTTGCCGAGTTGACCCGCTGCGGGCTGCGCAAAGCAGGCTGGGTTAATGTACTGGGTCTTCGTCTGGTTGGCGTAGGGATTGCAGCCGGCAACTTGGTCCGGACGCATAAAAGCGTTGCCGTTGCCGCCCGTGTTGAAGGAGACGCCTGAGGTATTGTTGCTGTCAATCAGCGGGAAAGCGAAGCCGGAAGTGATTTTTTCGATAACCGTTACCTGCCAGCCTCCCAGCAGCGAATTCGTCACGTTGCCCCAGTCGGAGCCGAATTTCTTGCCTCTGCCAAACGGCAAATCATAGATGACGCTGGCAGTAAAGTTGTTGTGAAGATCGAGTTGAGAGGGGGCCCAATCCAGTTTCTGCCAATTCGGCAGCGGGAAGTACGGCGCGCTCAGCAATGATCCGAGGCCGTCGCTAAGCCCATTGTCGTAAGTATGCGAATACGTATAGGCGATCAGCGCATACACACCGTATCGGGCACTCTTGGTCTCAGCTTTCGCTTGGAAGGAGTTATAAGTGGTTTTGCCGAGGTCCCCGAATTCCAGAATGGCGTTGCCGGTAGGCGGAGTGTAGGGCGATATGAAAGGAGCGCCGCCGGGGCCGCAACCTAGGGTGTAAGTTCCTCCGGCAACACATGCAGAAGGACCATTGGTATCCAGGGCGTTACCGGCGACCAGGATGTGGTCGCCACGCGAACCGGCATAGCCAGCGGTGAGCACGATGTTGCCGGGCAACTGGCGCTCAATGTTGACGTTATATTGCAGCACCTGTCCCTGCCGGAAATCCCGCGGTTGGAAGAAATAGGTCCCGCTAAAGGTAGACAAAGTCGGCGGAGTGTTAAAGATCGGAAATCCATTAGAGATACTCACGACGTTGCCGCCAGGGCCGCAAGCCGGGGTATTACCGGATGGAGTAGAAACCGGGCACCCACCGAATTGGAAAATGTCGCCCTCGGCGAAAAAGGGAGGGTTCTGCCAGAGACCCTGCGCGCCCTGGCTCCAGGCGGAATCGTGGTAGATGGAGAAGCCGCCGCGGAGGACGGTCTTGTCGCTGCCAAGGAGTTTATAAGCAGCGCCGATGCGCGGCTCAAGAGCCTGCCAATCCATGTTGACGCCAGCTGAACCACCGATACCATTCTGATTGGCGACGAGGAGCTCACCGGTTGTGGCAAATGCGCCAGTAGCGATGGTGGGCGGTAGGTAATTGGCCATGCGCCCGGCGGCCTCGGTGATGGGTGTGCTCATATCCCACGCCAGGCCCAGATTAAGGGTGAGGTCTTTGGTGATTCTCCAATCGTCTTGAACGTAGGGACGGATGATTTTCCAGCGGCGGCCGGTGACCGGGCCGTTGAAAGTCTGATCGTGTTCGGAGATGCTCACATAGCCCAAGCTTAGATCGGCTTCGGCATTACCGGAGAACACGCCGAGGGGAATCCAGAAACCATCCTGGAAAGCTTCGGCGCCGACGTTCATCTGATTGGCGCGGACGTCAATTCCGACTTTGAATTCGTGTTTGCCGCGAATCAAATCGAGGGAATCAGCGAACGTAAAGATATTGGTTCCACCCTGAAATGGAGTGTAGCCGCGATCGCCGAGGGACCATAACCCGCCGTTGAACAACACCGAAACCAAGCCGCAGCTATAAGCTCCCGGGGTGCACGTCGCGCTCCCGGGTGCGCCGGTGCAGCCGAGGTTGGCGCCGGGGATGCCGATGCCAGCGAGGTTGGCTGAACTGCAGCTACCCGTGCCCTGAGAAGTGATGTAGTCAAAGATGCGGTTGTAACCAAAACTAAACGTGTTGACCGTAGTAGGTGAAAAGACGTGGGTCTCGCTGAGGGCCACGTTACGGGCGTGATTGACGATGCCCTGGTTGCTGCCGAAGGCGCTAGCCTCGGCAAACCCACCGGAAAAACCGCCAGGAACATAGGAGTCGGCATCGTCGTAGCTAAAACGAGCGAAGATTGTGTCGTTGGCGGTCAGGTTGTCATCGACACGAATGTCAAACTTAGTTTCATAAAGGCTGCGTACCGGCTCGCTTACGAAATTGAATCCCTGAGCGGGATTGTTGGCGTTTGGGAAGGGATACAAATTCACCAAGGCCGCACCGAGGGGGTTAATCAAAGCAGCGGGTATTTTGGCGCAGTTGACGCCGGGAACCTGGCTGCCGTCGGGATTGACGGCGGTTGGCAGGCCGGTGCCGGCATTGCATTGAAAAGGGGTCCCGCCCGTATAGGGGTTGGTGATGGAAGTCGCAGAAACCGGAGCCCCGAAGGGGTCGGCGCTGAAATCCGCGTAGGGCTGCGCCGCGCTCGTGTGCATCGCAGCGCTGGGAACTAAACCGGTAAACGTGATGCCATGAAGTTGATCCTTCTGCTCGCCATCGAGGAAGAAGAAGGTTTTGTTCTTGCGAATCGGACCGCCGATGGATCCGCCGAATTGGTTCAGATTGAACTTTTCTGGCGTTGTGGCGAAGAAGCTCTTGGCGTCAAGCGAGGTGTTGCGGAAGAACTCGAAGAGTGATCCGTGGAAGGCGTTGGATCCGGATTTTGTGCTGACCAGCACGGTCGGACCTGCGCGGGTTCCGTATTGGGCGGAGTAGTTGTAGGTCAGAACCTTGAATTCCTGAATGTCATCGATCGAGGAAAAAGTCCCGATACCGCCGGCAGTCAGTTCATTATTGTCTACGCCATCCAAGATCCAGTCGGTGCTGTTGGGGCGCGAACCGCCGACAGATAGCGAGAAGGATCCGCGTGCGGCGACCTCACTGCTTGCAGCGGCCGTGAAAAAGCTATTGGGGTTCGTCTCCGCCGTTGCGCCGGGGGTGAGAGTGGCGAGTTGGACGAAGTCGCGTCCGTTCAGAGGAAGCTGCGTGACCTGTTGCGCGTTAATGACCTGCCCGAGGGAGGGATTGGAGGTTTCTACCGCTACGGCGGAAGCGGACACTTCTACCGTCGAGGAAACCGTGGACGGCGCGAGCGCAAAGTTCAATTCGCGCGCTTCTTCGACTTGCAGACGCACATCCTTGTTCTCGGCGCTCTGAAAACCCTGAAACTCGACTCGCACGGTGAAGATTGACGCCGGCAGCAATGGAATAAGGTAGTGTCCGTCTTCGTCCGTTTTCGCCTGACGTGAGACGCCGGTTCCTTGTGAGGTGGCAGTAACTGTGGCCCCAGCGATGGCCGAGCCGGATTTGTCCGTGACAGTGCCCGAAAAACTGCCAGCGGCTTGTCCGTAGAGTGCCGGAGAAACGGAAAGCGCGATCGTACAAACCAACAACAGAAAAAGTATTCTAAACCTCATTAGTAACACCCCTTTCGACAACCCCTGCTTACGACGATTACGCAGCCCCATCTCAAACTTTGTTATCTGGCGCATTGGCAAAAAAAGCCTTGCCAGCTATTGGTTCCAAATACTGTACAGGAACAGAACACTTGAACGTAGGAGAAATCCAATGCAGGGTCGTGGTACATGCTGCGGAAATAATTTCTAAGCTAAGCCGCGAATGCGAACAAATATTAACAATCTTCAGGACATTCCCCCAGTTGCACCCGTGCGGTTAGGCTAGCGTCCGGCCAAGAGAAGTGTCAAGACAAAAGTAAGGTTTGGAAAGGCCGGAAGTGGAAAATTTTTGTGAATATTTTAATTTTGCAATGGATTCAAAATTTTGATGGAGGTGCGGGGAAAAGAGTGCCAAAAGCAGCGGGCTGGGAATCCGCCCTTCCGAAACGGGAACCGCCCTCATGTCGGCTATAATCACGCACCGTGTCCACAAAAAATATTTTGGATGATGTACGTGTCGTCGAACTGAGCGAGGCGCTTGCCGGCCCCTACTGCGCGATGCTGCTCGGTGATTTTGGCGCGGACGTCATCAAGATCGAGCGCCCCGGAGTGGGCGACCAGTCGCGCGGATGGGGACCGCCATTTGTTGGGAGCGAGTCGGCGTGCTTCCTTGGGACGAACCGCAACAAACGCTCGGTCGCTTTGAATTACGATCATCCGCAAGGTTTAGAAGCGCTGCGGAAACTAATCGCCGCCGCCGATATTTTCATTTGCAATCAACCCTCGCTCGCATCGCTGCAGAAACGCGGGCTCGACGCAAAAACTCTGTCTGCCCAACATCCCCGCCTCATCTATTGCAGCATCACAGGATATGGTTTCACGGGACCTAAAGCAGGGCGCCCAGGTTATGACATCCTCGCGCAAGCGGAGGCCGGCGTGATGAGTTTTACCGGTGAGCCTGACGGCGGCCCGATGCGCTATCCGATAGCGATTGCCGACATGACCTGCGGCATGTACTCAACGATGGGAATTTTGGCGGCCCTCTACGCGCGCGAGAAAACGGGCCGTGGCCAAATTTTGGATATGGCGCTGCTCGACTCGCAGCTAACCTGGCTCGCGAATGTCGGGAGCAGTTACTTGAATGCGAATGCTTCGCCAAAACGCTGGGGCAACGCCCACCCCAACATCGTGCCGTACGAGGTTTTTGGCGGCGCGGATGGCCATTCTTTTGTAATCGGCGTTGGAACTGAGGCAATCTGGAAGAAGTTTGTTCGCCTGATGGGAATCGAGAACGGCATCGGCCAGGACGAAGACTTCAGGACAAACGCGCTTCGGACGAAAAATCGCGCCAAACTGATTCCACTTTTACAAGAGTTGTTTGATGGCCATGCCGCGAGCGCGTGGCTCGAGCAGTTCGCCGCCGCTGAAATTCCCGCGGCGCCGATCAACACCGTCGAAGAAGCTGTAAACGACGCCCAAACCCTAGCGCGAAACATGATCGTGCAACTCGAGCATCCTGCGCTGGGCATGGCGCGCAGTATCGGGAATCCCATCAAGTTTTCGGAGACGCCAGTCAGTTATCGGTTGCCGCCGCCGCTGCTTGGCGAACACACGCGCGAAGTTCTGCGAGGGCTCGGCTATTCCGAAGAGGAAGTGCGTGCGATGTCATCGGCGGTGCTCTGACGCCGCTCCTCTCCAAAACAGTTACTAGCACCGTTAGCTTCTGAAACTTGTCAGCTTCCCTGCAGGTCGTGACCCCAACCCGTGAAACGATTCATCGCCCCGACACACTAATTTCAGTACTGCAGAATTTTCTTCCTGTTCTGGTCAAAAATTGACCGCGCGCGGTATCCTCAAAAGAGAAAATCACTTAGAAACACGCGGAAGCATCGAAGATAAGGAAGGAGCTTTCAATCATGAATTCAGGACAAAAACGAACTCGCCTCGTGGGCAGCACAAGACATCGTCTGCCCAATGCAGAAATCGTCGGAGAAGTGCCCAGCGCGGAATTCCGCGTCACGGTCACCGTGCGCCGACGCAACGAGCTTCCCTCCATTGAAGCCCAAAGCAGACTCAAGCCCGCCGACCGCACCTACATGACGCGCGAAGAGCACGCCGAAAAACACGGAGCCGATCCAGCCGACCTTGCAAAAGTCGAAGCCTTCGCCACAGAAAACGGCTTGCGTGTCACGGACACAAACGTCAGCCAGCGCACCGTTACGCTTTCCGGCACAGCCGCGGCCTACAGCAAAGCCTTCGGCGTCGATCTCAAGATGTTCGAGTCCGGCGATGTTGCTTATCGTGGCCGGGAAGGCGACATTCACATCCCAGAAGACTTGCAAGGCATCGTGACCAGCGTCATAGGCCTCGACGATCGCCCTTTCGCTAAACCGCACTACCGTATCAGCCGTGGCACTGTTCGCGCGGCAGGCGTTGGCGCGGTCGCCGACAGAGCGGCGGCGTCAGCTTCGATCCCCGCCGGATTCACTCCGCTGCAGCTCGCCTCACTTTACAATTTTCCACAAAATCTTGATGGCACCGGCCAAACCATCGCCATCCTCGAACTCGGCGGTGGTTTCCATCCGGCGGAATTGACAACCTACTTCCAGAATCTCGGCCTGGCCAAACAGCCAAGCGTCACCGCGGCGACCTATACCAATGGCGGGACGAATAGTCCAGGCACAAACGCGCTCGATCCTAATAATCCCGATGTGGAAGTCATGCTGGACATCGAAGTCAGCGGATCGATCGCGCCAGGCGCAAAAATCGTCGTTTATTTCGCCCCGGATGCTAGCGACCAAAGCTTTCTCGGCGTGATGAACGCCATCATCAGCGACACCGTCAACAAACCCGATATTGTCTCGATCAGCTGGGGCGGCCCCGAAGACACCGCAACCACGCAGTTCCAAAACGAGTTCGATCAGCTTCTGCAATCCGCGGCAAGCCTTGGCATAACCGTCTGCGTCGCGGCCGGGGACAGCGGTTCTGCTGATTTCGCCTCCAACGATCCCAACTGGGACGGCAAAGCGCACGTGGACTTCCCGGCTTCGGATCCCTTCGTGCTCGGCTGCGGAGGTACGCAATTGACTGCCTCCAGTACAGCCATCTCAAAAGAAGTCGTCTGGGACGACGGAAAAAATGATGGCACCGGCGGCGGAGTGAGCCGAGTCTTCGCGTTGCCCAGTTATCAGCAAAATGCTGGAGTGCCTCCCGCCGCCGATCCCGCAGGCCCCGTCATGCGCGGAGTACCAGACGTCTCCGGTGACGCAGCCCCCGCGTCCGGCTATCGCATACTTTGCGACGGCACGAGTTTCCCCGATCCTTCGCAGGGAATTCCTCCGGTCGGCGGCACCAGCGCCGTCGCGCCACTCTGGGCCGGCCTGATCGCGCGCATCAATCAAGGCCTCGGCAAGCCCGCCGGCTTCATCAATCCCCTGCTCTACGCCGCGCCCGCGAACGCCACGTTTCGCGACATCACGCAGGGGAACAATGGCGACTACAAAGCCGGCGCAGGTTGGGACGCTTGTACAGGCCTCGGCACCCCTAACGGTCAAAGCCTGCTTCAAGCCTTGACATCGTGAGTTCTGTCGCCTCAAGGCGGGAACCCATAAGCTCATTCGTTTGCGGGAATTATTTGCGTGAAACGGTTTGCGCGGAATCAAAAATATGAGGGCGAGCGGCGCTTACCTGAGGCGCCGCTCGCGTCTTTTGTCTACGGATCAAACGGCCGAAGTCGATGAAATCGTTTCAAGTCGAGCTTTGAGATCACGCGCATTGAGGATTTCCATCGCGCGCTGGAGCAACTGCTCAAATTCGCAGCGTTCAATTCTCGGACCACGATCAGACACAGTCTGACTTTGTGGCACTACTACCGAGTTCCGTTCATCTATCGGAAGATTGCACTGAACAAGATTCACCGATCCTCCCCTTACAGTAAAATTGCTGGACCCTAAGTAGTGCTCAAGACGGTGAACTCGTTTCACTTATTCGCTATGCAAAAATTGAACGGCAACGGCAGATTTGATGGCAGCCTAAGAAAACTCAGCGGACTGCGGCGCGGGCCTTCTCAACATCCGCTGCGGCCCTATCGGATTGCTTTTGGAAGCCTGCGGCGAGTGGCGGATTCCCGATGTGGGAGTATGTGAGCGCAAGATTCCCCAGCCACTTCGAGACGGAAATTGAGTCGCCGAGCTCGCGCGCAATTTGCAGTGTTTCTTGAAAATGAGAAATAGCCGCGGCGTATTCGCCTCGCAGTAGATGCAAACAGCCCATATTCGCCAGGTCAATGTGAAGACTGGCCAGAGCGCCCGCGTCGCGCGAGGCCTTCAAAGCACGAGCGAAGTAACCGGAAGCTGTGTCGACCTGCCCGAGCGCCAGGTGACAGCAAGCCAACTCGCTGCGCATTATATCGGCGTAAGCGGTGGCACCCTCCCTCTCGTAGATGGCCAAGGCACGCTCGAACCACGGAATGGCATCGGCCTGGCGCTCGCGATACATAGCGCTCTTGCCGACTCCAGAACACGCACTCGCCTCAGTTAGCGGCAGATTTTCTCGCTCCCCAATCTCAAGGGCGACGCGCGCGTGCACCTCGACCTCTTCGTATCTCGCAAGATAGAAAGAGAGTGTACATCGGTTGATTTCGACCTCTGCGACCAGCGATGGTAAAGCGGACTGACAGGCCAAATCGTATGCACTCCCGAGCGCGTTTTTCGCAGCGCCGAAATTTCCGCTCCTACTGAGCGCAAACCCCTTCTGATTTAGGATGCGAACCCTAGTCTCAATGGAAACGTCAGCGGTGATCGGAGCAATTTCAAGCAGAGCCACGGATCCAGCGAAATCCCCCTGGGAGCATAGGCAGTGTGCGAGCAGGATACGCAGACGCCAACATTCATCCTGCTCGCACTGAAACTGCGCACGCTCGATACCAGCCCTGCACAAACCCACGGCCTCAGCGAGCCTGCCCGCCTTGAAAGACAAAAGTGCTGCTGAGCCTACGTCTGACATGCAAGACCGCCTGTCCTCATCCTAGCCTCGGAAATGCGCCCAAGCTATTGGTGTGGCGGGGGGGTGGCGGGGGCACTGGGTTTGGTGGCTGGCCGTCGGCTGCTACGAATCTAGTGTTAAGTGAATTTTGTATTAATGGCAAAATGAAGTAGTACCGAGTGTTGTTACTACGAACCCGCGTAGAGCTGAAACGGCGCCCAGTAGTAGGGCTTTCGGAAGACAGACTTAGAATCGGTAGAACGCAAGAAGGATAGTTTGGCTTTACGCAAGGCCGTGGCAGGATCCTCACCGCGGCTGAGGCCATTGTAAAAGGCATCCATAAGCTGACCCGTGGACGGAGCGTTGCTCACTTCCCAAAGGGCACCTACGACGTTGTGAGCTCCAGCGCGCAAAAACGCCCACGACAGCCCAACCAAGCCCTCGCCGGAATACGCGCGTGTTCCCGAACCGTTGCAAGCAGAAATCGTCACCAATTCGGCGTTCAAATGACGTGTGACGATATCCCTGGCGTAGAGCTTGTAAGTATCGCTCGCCGGTTCCTTGCTGAGGATGACGGCGGATTCCAGAGGCTGCGCGCGGCTTGCGGTTCCGTGGGTGACAAAGTGGAGATAAGCATAGCGCTCGGGGTTGCTCGCAAGGTAGGCAACGGGCGTAGCTTGCTCGCGCTTTAAAATTGTGCGGCTTGATTCCGGGAAGTAGTGCCCAACATTTTGCATTTCGTCTTCAGCCTGGGGCAGGGGGTCGAACTCATCGCCAGCTTTCAACGCGTCTCCCACCAGCAGCAGATTCTTCTGCTTCGGCGGCGGCCGGCTGGCACCGGTGGCCAGCAAAGAAAGCGAACTAGCCGTGGTTAGGGTGACGTCTTCAATCCAGAAGTGCGGCTCAGCTCCCGGGACAATCAGAGTCTCAAAGTTCAAGGAATACAGGCTGCCATCGGGCAGCAGAATGACCCGCGCATTTGGTGCGATTAACTTCTCCGCCGGAGCCACGAGCGTCGCGTATAGCTTCTCGCCGGCGGCCTGCTCGGTTTCCGCCACATCCTTGGAGGTCGCAACTGCTTCTCGATAGGATTTGATCATGCCGTCGATTTCCGGACTGGCCGGAAGCGTAAAGCAGGTCGTCTTCATTGGAGTGACGGCCCATAGATAGGAGTGCTCTTCGCCCAGCCAGTAAAACAGTAGCGTCGCTCGCAAGTGTCTGGCAATTTCTTGAGACTGAAACTTCCTCGTAGAGGATTTGATTGTTCTTATACTGCCGCTCAGGCCTTCCTCTAGAGTCCCAGCGCGGCTTTGCTCGGCCACTCTCAACGCGGCGTCGGGTCTGCCCTGAGCGATCAGGAAGTCGATGTAATCACCATAAAAGGAGATGCTGCTAGACAAGAAAGACAGTCGAAGCTCTTCATTGGCAATAGAAGCTCGAGCCGTCTGGATAGTCTCTAGAGAATGAGTGAACTCGTGCTCAGCTTTCGCTGGCTGATTCTCATCCTCATACACCTTGGCCAAATGGGCTTGCGCCTCCCATCGCGACGCCTGATCGGATTTAGAATCAGCAATGATCGCCTGAAAGAGCGATTCGGCTTGCCCAAATTCACGATGGGCGGCGCTGATCCGTGCGTTGAGCATCTTCGTATCCAGGATTCCATACCGGTCGAGGCCCGTGCGCTGGATATCCATCGCTTCCTGGTTATATTTCTGAGCAACCTCGGGCTGTCCAGTTCCCAGCGCGACCATGGAAAGCTGATTCAGGCATTCCGTGAGGATTCTTCTGTCATCCTGTTCTCGCGCAAGCGTCAGGGCGTCTCGCAGGACACTTTGTGCGGCCGCATAGTTCCGCAGGGCAAACTGTGGTCTCGCAACTTGGGTAAGCCAATAGACCCTATCTGCTACGAGCCCGCTCTTCAACGAGAATTCCATACCTTTCTGATAGAAAGAGAGAGCGTTCTCGTAGTCTCCCAGCTCGAAGTAACTCCATCCCATGTTTCCTAGAGCCTTAGCCACCAGTGATTGCATGTTCAAGGGTCTCGCCAACTTCAAGGCCCCATTGAAGGAATCGATGGCCCGATCGAACCTTCCCTGTTCCATTGCAAGATTACCGAGCCCGCCTAACGCATTTGCCTCTCCGTAAGCGAAATCCCGTTGACGAGCTATCGCAAGAGCGGACCTAAAGGCTCTCTCTGCTTCAATGAAATTCCGCCGTTCAGTTTCAAGTCCACCCTTCGCCTGTTGCACATCTCCCAGCAAACCAGGTTGATATGAGCGAGCGAGTTTCTCAGCGTCGAGAAAGTCTATTTCCGCTGCGTCGTACTGTTGAGCCAGGTCGTGCACGATGCCCTGAACCATTTTCCTTCGAGTCGCAGCCTCTGAGGTCACCAATGTTGTTGGGATTTCTTCATCGAGGAGTTGCTGGGCTTCAGAGATTGCCCCGCGATGGATGAGAACCTGTGCTTTCAATATGCGGAAATTACAGGCCCATTCGGCATTCTTGCCGGAATACTCACGATAAGCCGCATCTACCTCTTGAAGGGCTCTGTCGAGGTCTCCGTGCTGCATCTTCTGGCGCACGTCCGCAAACACCACGTCTGGTGGCTGCCTTTTTGCGCAACCGCTCACGTAGGAACCTGTCAGGAGTAAGAAAAAAAAGAAAACTGCTGGGAATGTTTTTAAGGTGCCGGCGGCCACGGGCGGCCGTTGCTGCAAGACTCCGCTACCACCAGCAAACCCCCGTCGGGTGAGCCCAGGTGGACTCTCATCATCGTCAGAGTCCGGTCTCCCGCTGTGGCCAAAACCTCTGCAAACGAAATGGTTCCGAAATGTTTGATCTTGAGTACGTTCCGTCCGATTCGTTCCACTCCTTGCAAATCCCCAAGGTCTATATCCTGGACCAGAGAACACAGGACAACCTCTCCATAGATATCTTCTTCTTTTCCAGGACCCTTATCGGGTTCAAGCTTAGCCTGAAGCTCGCGGAATGTCTTGTTCTCGCTGAGCAAATTGTGTCGAAGTTTTATAGTTACAAGATGTCCCGCAATGCGCAAGTTGTGGAACTCGCTGCCCCAGGCGATGATATGCCCTTCTTTGTTGTTACCGTTGATATTTCCGACTTTCCTGCGGTCATACTCTGAGGTTACCCGCGACACAACGCGATCCGCGGTCACGACCCCCAAAATGTTCAATCCTTCGACCACACTCGTGGCATTAATGGTGACAATGTCGTCATCCTGCTTACTTCCTGAGGCATGTGTATGAGCAGATTTGAAAGATACAAAGTGATGCGCGTGAAAGTTCTCCACGTGCGCCTGAGCGAACCCGCCGATCGAGGGCAGGTTGACGGACGCCTGTGCCTCGATAACGTGGCAGATGGGTCGGTGAAATACTCCGCTTAGGGCGTGCCCCCCGGCGTGGTAGCGAAAGGGAATGTGAATTGCTTCGAGCATTGGGGACACCTCAGTAAGCTAAATCGGAGCTTAATACTCTTTCATCTATTGAAGAAATTCAACTGTAAACGTGAGCCGTTGAACTTCCTTTTCATTTGACGTTTGGCCGTTGCCATCGGCGCCGCCGAAGAAGACCAGATCGTACTTGCCAGCGCTCTGTACACCACCAATAACCGGCAAAGAAACAGCTTGGTATTTCCTGTCGCCGCCGATCGTGCCATGTTTCATAGCCCTGCCAGTTGGATCAACCAACTGCCATGTGTACTCGCTAGACGTGCGAGCCGGGGTGAAATCAAAGTTAAGAAGAAAACTCTCTCCAGACCGAACCTGTAGCTTCGTCGCAGATTCGTCCCCACCGCGCACGCTGCCCGCCAAATGGAATGAGGAACTTATGATTTCCGCCGATTGAGATGAGGCCCTTCCCTTCAGCTGCGGAATAGTGAACCCATTCTGATAGCCAATAAAAAGTAGAAGCACTGCAAATACAGGAACCGCAAACGCCGGTCGCAACCATGCGAACCAATCCCCTGTCGTTGGCAAAGCAGGAACAAGGCCTTTTATATCAGCAGTTTCCGGAACTTTTTCGCGAGACACTTGTCGCGCGCCTTCCATGAATGCCGCAGTAGCCTTCATCTCTTCAGCGCACACGGGGCAATCGAAGAAATGCTCTTCAAACGCAGCGTGTTGCTCCTTCGGAAGCTCTCCGAGGAAGTACTTCTCAGCCGCCTGTAGCCGCACGGCTTCATTATGATCCATGATATTCATTGTTTGTCATCCACCGATGAGTAGTGCAGGCAGGCACCAGTTCGTTTCATGTTTCCTCATCATCAGACCGCTTTCCAAGGTGACCGTCCCTGTCTTTCTCATACAAAACCTTGAACTTATCCTTGGCTCGGTGGAGTAAGACCCGCAAATAATCCCGGTCAACCCCAAACTGCCTGCAGACCTCATCCTTATCCTTTTCCTCCAGAAAGAAGGCTTTAAGCAGTTCGCGGTCTTTTTTTGGTAGCTCCTCGATGACCTGCCGAACCCGATCTTTCATCTGTTTCGTGACCAACATGCCTTCTACGTTTACGGCGTGGTCAGGCACTTCCAGGTAAGAGTCATCCCAAGGGCTGGTTCGCGAGGAGGCCCGGTAGAACTCGTGCAAGACGAAGTTGCAAGTGGAGTTAACGAACGCACCGAAGCGCTCCGGCTGCCGAATGCCATCCTTACGCAGCGTAACCAACACTCTTATATATGTCTCTTGGCGAAGGTCTTCGACGGTTTCCGAGGCGAGCATTCTCGCCCGCAATTTGATCCGCAGGAGCTGATCAAAATACGTCACAAAATGCAGCTCCGTCGAGGGGTCTCCCTCGCGGAGGCGCTCCACGTATTCCCTGGTGAATGCGAAGAGTTCCACGTACGCCTCAGTTTTATTGCGGACGAGTATAGCCGTGCCATCCACCCGGAGCAATGGTTCCCATTTTGGTGCGAATCTGTGAAACGAAATTCATTTCTCTTGCACTACTCGGTTGTAGGAACCCATTGAATGTTTGGGCGTCCTGCGGCGAAGGGACGGTTCCCCTGTCCCCCGCGTGTCCCACCAGGGCGCATCCGAGTCGGACCTGGACCACGAGGATGCGCCTCCCCCCTTAAAGGGGAGGACCATTGAAACTGGAGGCTCCGTGTCACGTTTGTTGGAAACCCACAGTATTTCCACTCCCGCATCTCGAAAATTCGATCCGAACGGTCTGAGTACTAATGCGCGCACACTTGGTATGTGCTACACCAGTTCTCGTATCACGGCGCTCAGCATTGAGTTTGTTGCCAAGCCCGATGAAGCACACAAGATCCACGCCGCGCTGCCCGCGGCGATCGATGGAGCGCTCGGAGAAGTCGCCGGTTTCGCGGGAAGTTTCGTAATGATCGCAAACCACGAAGCACGCCTCGTAACGGTTGTCACACTCTGGAATGGAGAAGACCGTATGCAGCGTTGCAGCGAAAACGTGCGCTGGGTTCGGGCTTTGCTGGCTCCCTATCTGGACCGATGCCTGCGAGTCCAAACGCTGGCAGCCTATGCGCCCGCCGCCGCGCAAACTCCGCGCGAGTTCGATGCGGCCTGCTCCGAGGAAGCGATGCAATCCGGGCTGAATGAGGAAGCCTCGCTGTGTGTGGCATAGGAAAACTAACAGTGACGTTTGCGGCACCGTTCTGTAAGGGTTGCTGCAACCGCTGAGTGCCCTCGCAACGTCCAACTCTATGGGGGCTTGTATAGAGAGGATAGTGCGGGCGGTACAGCAGTGAAGAGTTTGAGTTAGGGGCCAAGTCAAAGATGTTTGAAGACAAGATCTGTGCAGTGGATTTTTGTGAAGGGACCGCAGTTACATCACTGGCTCAGCAGGAATTTTGCCTGAACCACTTCATCGAACTCTGCTACGAAAATTTGCAACGTATTGATCCGCGCGGCCAGAAAATGGGGCGCGCAAATCTCGATCTCGCTTCGCTGCGCGCATTTATCGAAGAGTGCTCGCGTCGGGCTCTCGATGTGGCGCTGCATTGCGATGACATCAGCAATCTGCAACGCGGGCGCTTGCTGGACATTCTTTTGTGGGCCGGCGAACTTTTCCTTCTTTTGCGCGCTCCCTCGCGAGGATTCGCGGATTCCATTTTAGAGGAGCACGACCCCGTTCTTACTCGTCTGGCGGCTCGCCATTTCTAGAGCTCTTGGGGCGCTGTCTACTCCTGTTGAGCAAGAAAGCATCGGTGCCCATGCTCACTTCGCGCGCCAAGTCCTCAATCCTTGCCTTCGCCAGCTTTCAGTTGCTTCAGTTCCCTTTCGCGGTCTAGATAACTCTCACCGTTTGTAATCCACGGAGCGGCGGGCTCATCCTTCAGATAGTGGCCAAACCAGGCAAAGATGCGGCGCTGGTAGTCGATCTGGTTGGGTTTTTTGCGTAGACCGTGGTCTTCGCCTGCGTATTCCAGCAGCACGACGTTCTTTTTTGCGCGGCGCGCTATGTTGTACAGCTCGACGCCTTGATGGAAAAAGACGGTGCCGTCGCTGTCGCCGACTTCGATGAGCAGAGGCGTAGTCATATTTTGCACGCCGAAGACAGCGGAGTTGCGAATGTAGGCTTGCAGATCTTCGTAGAGCGGGACTTCCATGCGTTGCTGGCCAGTTTCGATGTGATCGGTCTCGGCAATCCCGGAGCTCCAGTGGTGGTTTCCGTAGTTGCTGACGAGATCGGTGATCGGAGCGCCGGCGACGGCGGCCGCGAAGAAATCTGTGGTGTGTGTGGCGAGATAAACAGAGTCAAAGCCGCCCCAAGAATGGCCCATCACGCCGACTTTCTTCGGATCGACGATGTTCATCTGAATGACGCGTTTGACGGCCGAGGTGACGCAATCGACGACCGAAACGCCTGGTTCGCGGGGACGAAAAACGATGTCCGGTTGGAGCATGAAGTAGCCATGGCTGGTGACTGCACCGACGTTGTAGTAATTGCGCTCCGACGGGGCGCTGTATTGATGGAGGCCATCCGACAGCTTTTCGTACATATAGACGACCATCGGATATTTTTTGCTGGGATCATAGCCTGCGGGATAGTAGAGCGCTCCTTGAAGATGTTCGCCGTGGCTGTTTTTGTAGTCGATCAGCTCTTCTTTACCCCACGCATAATTGCTTTGGAATGGATTCGTTTTGGTGACTTGTTTGGGATCTTTTAGAGTGGGTCCGCCAACGAAGGCGTTGGGCGATTCGGTGAAAGTTTGCACGACGTAATCGAAGACCTCTGCGTCTTTGGCTTTTCCGAGTTGGGCGACGCTTTTGTCGAGCCAGATAAGGTGTTCCTCTTTGAGCGAGCCTGAACCGCTTGGATTGAGCCGCGCATAACCTGATTTTTTTGTCCAAATGCCAAACATGCTGAGGTACATCGGCTTGTCGATGTCGATGAACTCATCGCGGGGATTTAGTTTTACATAGCGGTGGCGGACTTGGTCGGCGGCACCCTCGGTGAGCTTTGCGGCGTGCGCGCCATCGGGCGAAACCTGCCAAAGATCGAATTTGTCGTAGAGGATGATGCTCGCGTCATCCTTAGTCCATCCGGCGAAGCCGAATGCGGGCTTCTGCTTGATGGTGTAGTCGGCTTCAAGGTCCGCGAAAGCAGTGGGGACAGTCTTTGTGATGTTGACGACGGCGCGGGTGCTGGTGTTCACGGTCCAGTAGTTGTTGTCGTGAAAATAGAGCAGGTAGTGGCCGGCAGGACTTGCTTGGAGATAGTAGTCGTCATTAAGCCGTTCCTGAATTTTGGTGCGATTCCCGGTGGCTAGGTCCACGAAGTAGATATCCGCTGCAGGCCTGCCAATGCTTCGCTCCATGGCGTAGGCGGACCAGTTCGCGACGTACGCTGTTTGCTGATTCTTGAATGGTACAACTTCTTCGTCGAGGTCTTTGCCAAGCTGCACAAACTGACCGTTCTGCAAATGCCAGGCACACAGCATATTTTTTTGCCGATCATTCTTGGCGTTGAGCTTCTGTTTAGGCATCACTTCCGTGTCGCGCGCATTCCAGATATCTACTGTGGCCTGTTCTTCAGGCTCCTTGGCATTGTCTTTATCCTTCGCCGCGGAACTCGTCTTGCCGCCGTCGCCATCCGTGGTGCTCGTGGATTTTTTGGGCTCGGGAATCTTTTCTTGCCATTTAGCTATGCCGAAGAAGACCGTCTGACCATCCTCGGACCACGACGGTTTTTGAAACACAATCGTTCGCATGCCTGCAGGAAACTTCGCGTCGGCCGTCGGGTCGTACGCATGGCTGGCTTCGGAGCTTTCGCCGAGATGCGTCCAAGCCAGTGCCACTTGCGTCGGTCCTTCGCGATGCTCGTCGGATTTGGAGCGGAGAACGGCAAGGTCATCGCCGTCTTTGCACCATGCCAAGCGGCTGTAAACCGAGTTCGAAGAGTCGAGCACGCGGACGGACGCGTTTTCCGAATTGAAAAGTTGCACACCGTTGCCGGTTTTGTCTTCGGAGTTGATGCTCATCGCGAGAAGCATGCCGCGCCCGGGAAGATCCTGCCAGGCAAATTCAGAAACGTTGCCCAAGGAAGTGTCATGTCCCGAGGAAAGTTGCCGGAGGATCAGCGTAGCGCCTGGCGTATCTTCAGTTTCCGCGTTCGCGGCGGAATCTGGTGCCTCTTTTTTCTCTGGCGCGTACTTTCGCATTGCCAAGTACGTTCCAGTGGGACTGAAAGCGAAGGACTCGATGCTATCGACGACAATTTGTTCGCCGGTCGAGAGATTGAGAAGGCCGAGCTTTCTTTGCACGGGCTTCTTGTCTTTCTTCATTTTTTCTTCTTGCGCTTCGGAATAACCGATGGCGTAGGTAACCCAGCGCGAATCCGAAGAAAAAACGGCTTGCGTGCCGAACGCTGCTGTCTTGGTGGTTCCGTCGGCAATGTTGGTGATGCGCAGCTCGTTTTCGCGATTGGAACGGTTGATGCCGTAGGCGATCCACTTGCCGTCCGGCGAGAGGCCGCCAAACTCACGCGGCACGGCGAGCGATTCCCATTGGCCATAGTCGGGCGGCTGCACGGGGGCTTTCGTTTGTGCGTGGAATGCAATGCAAAAACTGAATGACAAGATGAGAGCCGAGACTATTCGTCGCATCGCGCGCCTTCCTGACTGGAAAGTGTGATCGGATCGAGCACGCGAATTGTGCCTGCGATGGCAGGGTTGGCGCAAGTTGAGAGGGGCTCCCCCACCCCCGGTTTTTTGTAACTGCGCATTCTAAAGGACTTTAAGTACCGTGTTTTGAAACTGCGTATTCTAAACGGGTTACGGGCGGATTCTACGGAACTGCGGATTCTAAAGGGATTGGGTTGTTTCGCTCTGGACGGAACAGCCGAGCTGGGGTCGACGATGGATTTTAACACAGAGGGCACAGAGTTCGCGGAGAGGATGTCGAGGAGAAGGAAACAGAGACACCGAACGGATGACTCGAAATTTGTTGGCGTGGATCGCGAGCGAAACATGGGAAATGGTAGCAGGGGGAGCAGCTTATCGTCAAGACATTTATAATAATAAATAGTACTCATTCGAACGGCGTGGGCGGATTCGAATGCGAGTGTCAGAAGTTCCGCGATTGCAATGAGTTGTCCGCGGGTTGATTGGTTTGATATGCCCGTGGAAAAATCAAAAACCTCACCTTCACATCCGAGTGTGGAGCAGACGGCAGTTTGCACCGGGTCGAGCGTCCAAAGCCTGTTTTGTTCGTGTTAAACTGCTTCGAGTTAGGGTCTTGGGCTTGTCGGCTACAGTTGAAATTAAGAAAGGGCCGTGGGATCTGGGGGACAAGGAGCGAGCGATGAGCATCGAAATTCGCGATGCGGCCATTGAGGCCAGACTAAGAAAACAGCTGCAAGCGACTGGATCCGGCAGTGTAGAAGAGGTATTGAACCGCTTGCTCGACACGCAGGAAGAACAGGATCGCTGGGTACTAGAGAACCGCGAAATGATTCGTGCGAAGATTCGGCGTGGCATAGAGCAACTCGGCCGTGGCGAGGGGATTCCTGAAGAGCGACTCCGGGCGCACTTAACAGAATTGAAAGCCAAGCCTGAATGAAGGCGCGGTACGTTCTTGCGCCGGAAGCAGCGCTCGACCTTGTCCAGATTTGGCGCTACATAAAAAAAGAAAGCAGCATAGAAATAGCCGACCACGTTGAATTAGTTATTCTGGATAAAGTTGTTTTTCTCACGGAATGGCCGAGCGGTGGGCATTGGCGCAAGGATTTAACCGATGAGGCCGTGAAGTTCTTTTCCGTCTTCTCCTACTTAATAGTCTATCGGCCCGATACGAACCCTCTACAGGTGGTTTCCATCCTCCACGGGCGTCGTGACGTGGAACAAATTCTCAAAGACCGTCTCTAAACGAAATATCCGGTGGTCCTCCGTATTCAGCGCGAACGTCCGACTGTTCAATCGGCCGAGGAGTTGTCGACCGAGCTGCGGCTGCGGGTGAAGAGGCTGCGGGAGAAGAGGCGGCGGGCGGTGGTGGCCCAGGGCAGGGTTTCGAATTCGGCGAGATACGAATAGGCTACCGGGACGACGAGGAGAGTTAGGAGCAGGCAGAGAGTTTGGCCGCCGATGATAGTAACGGCTATGGAGGCACGTTGTTCGGAGCCGGCGCCGATGCCGATGGCCACGGGGATTAGGCCGGCGATGATGGAGAGAGTGGTCATGAGGATGGGGCGGAGGCGGACGCGGTTGGCTTCGAGGATGGCTTCTCGGACGGGCATGCCGGTGGCGCGTAGGCGGTTGGTGTAATCGACCTGCAAGATTCCGTTTTTCTTTACGATTCCCAACAACAGGAACATTCCGAGGGCGCTCCAGAGGCTGAGGGCGCGGCCTGTGATCCAGAGGGAGAGGAGCGCGAAGGGAATGCTAAGCGGAAGGGTGAGCATGATGATGAACGGATGCGAAAAGCTTTCGAACTGCGCGGCCAGGACCATGTACATGAAGATCGAGGCGAGGAGCATCGCAAGCAGCAAATTCCACGTGGTTTCTTCGAGGACTTTGACTTGGCCTGTGAAGCGGTAGGAATAGCCCGCGGGGAGGCCGATTTCTTTAATGGATTGGATGGTGTGGGCCGCCGCGAGATCAAGGGGATAGCCGCTGGCGACGTTGGCGTAGACGGTGACTTCGAATTCGCGGTTATAGCGCCAAAGCGTGGCGGGACCGGCGCCGCGGACAATAGTGGCGACATTTTCGAGGCGGACTTGGCCGAGCTTGGTTGAGGGGACCATCATTTGCGCGAGGACGTCTGGATTGTCGCGCTGGCGCTCAAGCAGTTGCATGATGACCGGGTATTGCTCGGAGCCTTCTTTGAAGCGCGTGATTTCGTCTTCGCCGGAATAGAAGAGGCGGACGGCGTCGCTGACGTCGCTCATGCGGACGCCGATATCGGCCGCGCGCTGCCGGTCGACTTTGACCTGCAGCTCGGGCGTGTTGAGGTTGAGGCTAGGGTTGACGTCGACAAGCTCGGGATATTTGCGCATCAGATCGGCGACTTGTTTGCTGAGGTCGGCCAGTTGATTTAGTTCGGGGCCGCGAATGACTGCGCCAATGGGGAAATAGGTTTCGCCGCCAAAGACGGACGGGAGGCGGACGTTCGAAACCATATTGCGATAGCCGGCGAGGTAGCCGCGGATTTCGGTGGCGAGTTGCTCGTGGCTGCGTTTTCTTTCGCTGCGCGGGACAAGGCCGACGAAAAGATGCGCGTGGTTGGTGGGGCCGTGGGTGAAGGATTGGACGAAGGCGACTTCGGGAAGCGCGACGACGCGTTGCGCAATATCCGCCGCGCGCTGGGTGGTGATCGAAAGTGCCGTGCCTTCGGGTAGCGTGAAGGAGCTAATCAGCTCGGATTGATCGTCGGAAGGAATCCAATCGCGGCCAACTAGATGGTAGAGGCCGAAGGTGGAGAGAAAAGTCGCAACGCAAATAATGACGATGACCCAACGATGAGCTAGCGACCATTGCAAGAGCTTTAAGTAGGATTGCTCGATCCAGTGCAGAATTCCGGCGGCGTGGGCCTTTTTTTCTTTTTCGCTGATGCGCAGGATGCGCGAAGACATCATCGGCGTTAGCGTGAAGGCCACGAGGAGAGAGACGAGAATGGCCATGGCCATGGTCCAGCCGAAGGAGTTAACGTATTTGCGCGCGTAGCCGTTCATGAAGGCTATCGGCAAAAAGATGATGACCAGCGAGAGCGTTGTGGCCATAACGGCCAGGCCGATTTCTTGCGTGGCTTTGATGGCGGCGTTCTTGCGGTCTTCGCCTTTTTCTTCCATAAAGCGGACGATATTTTCGAGAACGATGATGGCGTCGTCGATGACGATGCCTACGGCGAGAGTGAGCGCCAGAAGGGTCATATTGTTGAGGGAAAAATCCATGCCGCGCATGAGCGTGAAGGTGGCGATGATGCTGGCGGGGATGGCGACGGCGGCGATCAGGACGGCGCGCCAGTTGCGCATGAAAAGAAAAACGATGGCGCTAGCAAGAATGCTGCCGAGGATCAGGTGTTCGAGGAGCGAGTGGACGGAAGCTTTGATGAAATCGGAAATGTCGTGAATGACGAGAAGCTTTACACCGGGCGGCAGTTGGGCGCGCAGTTCATCCAGCTTGGCTTTTACGTTGTCGGCGACTTGCACGGTGTTGGTGCCCGACTGGCGGAGGACTTGAATGCTGACGACGTCCTCGCCGGGAGTTCCCTTCCGATAAAGCGCGGACCAAGTACGTAGCTCTTCCGCGCCGTCTTCGACTTGAGCGACATCGCGGACGCGAACTTGGGCGCCGCCACGAGTGCCTACCACGATTTCGCCGAATTGATCGGCGGAAGTGACACGACCGAGAGTGCGCAGGCCGAGCTCTTGCGGGCCGGTGATCATGCGGCCGCCCGGGGCTTCGATGTTTTCTCGCTGGAGAGCGTCGCGCACATCCAGAACGGTGAAATTGTGCGCAGTGAGTTTTTGAGCGTCGAGGAGGACGCGAATTTGGCGTGCTTGGCCGCCGTTGAGTTCGACACTGCCGACGCCATCGACAGTTTGAATGGCGCGGCGGACTTGCTTGTCAGCAATTTCGGTCAACTCGCGGCGGCTGATAGGGCCGCTGACGAGCAACGTCAAGATTGGATCAGACTGCGGATCTTGCTTGGTGATGACAGGAGGCAGCGTGTCGCGCGGAAGGCGATTTACCGCGGCCGCTACTTTTTCGCGGATATCTTGAGCGGCGCCGTCGATATCACGTTCGAGGACGAAGGTGCAGGTGATGTCGGCATAGCCCTCGCTGGAATAGACGGTGATTTCATCGATGCCGCTTACGCTCGAGATGGCGTCTTCGAGAGGGAGAACAACGCCGGTGACGACTTCTTCGGGAGTGGCGCCGGGCAACTGAACGTCTACGTTGACCGTGGCGGGATCGGCTTTGGGAAAAAGATCTACGGCGAGGCCGCGATAAGAAAACGCGCCCAGCGTCACGAGAAAAGCGATAAGCATCACCGTGAAAACTGGATACTTTACGCATGTTTCGGCTAGCTTCATCGGTGTTTGAGTGCGCTTCCGGCGACGGCTACTTCAGCGCCGGCATGTTCCCTTCGGGCTGTTCTTGAACGGTGGCACCGTCGTGCAAATCCCCCGTGACGGCAACGGCTACGCGATCACCGGGCTTTAGGCCTTCGGCTACTTCGAAGCGTTTGCCTCGTTGGTCTTCCGTCTGGCCAGCGGGACGGATGTGATGTTCGGAAACGTGATTGCCATTCAGAAGGAAAACTTTGTAGACGCCGTAACGGTAATTGACGGCACCTTCGGGAAGAAAAATGGTCTTTTCTTCTTTCTCGCTGGGGATCGAAGCTTGCACGAAGAAGCCGGGCTTTAGGCGGCCGTCGGCGTTGGCGAGCAGGGCTTCCGCTTCAAAAGTGCGCGAATCTTGCGCGACGGAGGGATTGATGCGTGAGACGCGGCCATGAAACGTTTCGCCTGGAAACGCCTCGACTTGCAGATCTACAGTGGCGCCGTCTTTTACCGAACCAGCCCAGCGTTCGGGGACAGCGAGGCGGGCGCGAAGAGTGTCCGTTCGCACGAGAACCATCACCGGGCCTTGCACGCGCAGATATTCGCCTGGATGAACGTCGCGAGTTTTAATCGAGCCCGGGAAGGGAGCGCGAATTGTCGCGTCCCTCAACTTTTTCTCGGCGAGGTTTTCACTGGCTTCGCTGGAGACAAGCAGAGCCTTCAGGCGGTCGACTTCTTGCAATGCTACCGTGTAGCCGGCTTGCGTGCTTTGAAAGCGGCTGGCGGCTTCATCAAGCTGTTGTTGCGAAATCAGCTTGCCATTGAACATTTCTTGTGCGCGGCCGTATTTTCGCTCTGCGTCGAATAGATCAGCTGCGGCACGTTCAACGGAAGCAAGTTTTTTTGGATCGGTTGGTGGTGGGTCATTCGGACCAAGGCCAAGCTGGGCGCGAACCTGGGTGACAAGACCACGCTGGCGGTCGACTTCAAATTGAAGCTCTTGCGGATCGATCAGAATGAGCGGCTGTCCTTCTTTTACGGTGTCGCCGACATCAGCTAGGACTTGCGAGACGCGTCCTTCGACCTGTGCACTTAGAATGCTTTCTTCCAGGGCAAAAAGCGAACCCGAGGCCTGTACACGGCGCTTAGCGGTTTCCTCCGCGACGATGTAAACGTGAACCGGTGTGGGATGAGCGGCGTCGCCGAGCATACTGCTGGAAACAGACTTTGAGCAGCCGCCCGCGAGAATTGCCGCAAAGGCTGCTACTCCTGCCAAACATTCAAACGTTTTCATAAGATTACTTGGAAGCCTGTCCGTGCGTGTGCGTTTGATGGGCGTTCCTGACCACTCTCAGAACACACTATGACCGTCATTGCCCGCTTCCTTCTTGGACGCCCGAAGTTACCACAACGTTTCTCAGCCCGTATCTTTTTCCACGAGAAACATTCGTTGCAATTATGACGTGGAGTTAGACAAGAATCCAGCGCGAGAAGAGGTTGCAAATATGTCTATGACCGTTGAGGACTAGCTATAACCACCGGCCGCCTACCATGCAATCCGCGCCGCACGCGTCAGACGTCGCTTTCTCGCTTAGAAGAAACCCAGAAAAATGGTGCGCCGCGTAGGAATCGAACCTACAACCTATGGATTAAGAGTCCATTGCTCTACCAATTGAGCTAGCGGCGCGCAGAGGATCAAAGAATTTTACACGGGACGCGCAATTTTGTCGAACGGACTGGATGTCTTGGCGGGTCAAATTCCCGATTATCTACGCGGCTCACTGAGCCGATGCGCGTCTTACGTGCGGATCACGGCCTTGCCACGTAGGCCGCCCTTGCGAAGCTTTTCGAGAATCTGACCGGCAGCCTCCAATGCGACGGTGGATTGAATGCGTGCGGTAATGATGCCGTCAGCAAGCATGCGCGCAAGGTTGCTCAATCCTTGCGGTGTCGAGAAGGGATTGGCATTCCCGGCAATGTTGTGCGCCGTGATGTGGCGCTCGGCGAACCACCTTTCGTCCGCTGCCTGGATCGTCGATACAAGGCCGCCTCCGGATTTGAGAATTTCAGCGTCGCGGTTGATCGCGCCAGAACCGTTCACCAGATCAAGAACCGCATCGACGCCACCCGGATGAGCCTTGTGGACCGCGTCGATCACGTCGCCAGCATTGGTGTCATAGACTTCTTCGGCGCCGAGGCGGCGAGCTTCTTCGGCATCGCCGCGAACGGTCGCGATGACGTGTGCGCCGCGCGAACGTGCCATCTGCACCGCGTAGCCCCCGACGCCGCCGGTCGCTCCCATCACAACAAGGCGCTGCCCTGCGGTGACACCCAGCAGTTCAAGCGAGCCAAGCGCCGTGACGGCCGGGATGGGCACCGCCGCTGCCTGTTCGTCACTGACGCCTTTGGGGATATGAGCGAGCGGTTCTGTCCTCACTCCCGGCATGACTGAGGTGTACTCGGCGTATGAACCGTGAGTGCGTGCCATGCCGAAAATTCGGTCGCCAATGTGGAAATCGCTTTCTCCCGCCGGGACGCGCTCGACGACACCCGCGAAATCTGCGCCTAAAACAAAAGGGTATGTTGAACTGGCTGTGAGCCTGTCGACGAGTTTGTAGTCGATGGGATTTACTCCCGCATACGTGACGCGTATCAGGAGTGCACCGTCCGCGGCGGGGATAGGAAGATCGTGGATTGCTGGAGCTTCGCCGAAGCTACGAACAGCAAATGCGCGCATGTTACGCTCCCTCATTTCATTTTTGCCGGGTATTGAACGATATCGGCTTCGGACGAACTATGCAGCCTAGGTCGGAGTTGAGCGGCCAAGCCACAGCCCACTACGCGAGCGCCAGATTCAGATTCTCGACGGCCTCGTCGATCTCCGCAGTGTTCTTGTACCCGACTGTAACGCAATCGACTCCGGCGTTCCTGAACGCGAATCTCATGGCCGCCTTGCGGTCCTCACGGTTGAACGTCCCCTCGCCCACAAGTTTCATGCTGATGACGCCCATTCCCGCTTTGCGAGACTGCTGGACGTGCGTGACAACCTCGGGTACGTTGCCCAATCCGCCGGTGTTGTAATCCTCAGCGTCCATGCTGGTACCTTTGTGATTCATCCGGATCATAGCGACGTCGAGCCACTGGTTTCCGGGGACTTGCCGCAACGCCGGAAGCCCGTGAACCGACGCGCCGTGACTTACGATGGCCTTCCTGGACTGCGCCTCCAGGATTCCGTCCTGCCACCTGGCCGAGTCTGCAGGCCATGTTGCAGTGTGCTGCCAGTGCAATAGCATGATGTCGAAGTATTCCGTATTCGCAAGTTTGCGCAGCTCGTCGAATTTCTCTTGCGGATTCACTCCTTGCCGCGTGGTCACCTTCGACATGATGCGATAGCTATCGCGTGGAATGCCCTGTAGAGCCACTCCGAGCATTCTGTGCATGTCGCTGTAAGACTCAGCCGTCTCAAAGAAGCGAATGCCGTGGTCGTATGCGTAGCGCACCAACCTCGTAAACCCTTCTTGTCCCAAGTCGCGCTGCACCTGGCCGCTGAAACTACCTGTGCCAAACGCAACCCGCGTCACCTTCACTCCGGATTTTCCCAGAGTTACCCAATCCGTCGCGGTTTGTCGCGCCGCGCTCAGCGGAAGGCTTCCGGTGACGGCAAGCGCCCCAGCGGCGATTCCGGTTTTCAGAAATTCACGTCTGGTGTAGTGAGACACGGATGCACCTCGATTCAGACGAAAGATAGCGCGAGTGTGATGAAGAGGATATGCCGCTTCGGCCGGTGGCAACTAAGTGGCTAAAGGCCATAACAAGACAATCGTATTACGAAAGTCGAATATTCGATATACCCGGAAGTGTTGAGCACTGGCCGAGCCAAGTGTTCGTTAAGCGCTGCAGGCTCAATGGGTCCGATACCTGGCAAAATCACTCGCACGATAGTCCCCTGTAAACACAACGCGACTTCGCAAGATTGATGGTCCGCCTGGGGCACTTAACACCGATTGAACCAGGTCTGTTAACGCACTTCCTGGAAAACGATCGTGTAGCCGTCAGGGTCTTCTGTGCTGAAGAGCTTAATCCCGTATGGTGCCACTTTCGGGCGCTCAGCCTTCAAACCCCGGTCCGTGAGTTCCTGATATGCAAGCTCTACATCGGAGCAACCGACATAAAACACAGCATCCTTGGACCTCTTCTCTGGAGGCTGCATCGGGCGCTCATTCGAGTCATATTGAGTGTTCAGCATGATCTCGGCTCTCCCAAACCGCAGCCACATCCAATGAGAAAACCGGCCCTCCGCCGTCTCGACCTCAGGTGAGGCAGCGACCACAGTGAACCCGAGCACGTCCCGGTAGAAGGCAAGTGCCCTCGGCATATCGAAAACGCCTATCAGCGGCGTCAATCCCAGCGGCGAGAAGCTCATGTTTCCTCCAAGGCCTGAGGTTGCGGACATGGCAGAGGCAAGGCTTATTTCTCTTCGATGCTACCAAGATGTAGAAACTACTTCACTGAAAGTTAGCGATACGTTAGTAACGCAAACGCGCTTGCATTTACCTGCTGAATTGGACCTGCCTGGTTATTCCGCCTATCGAAGACTGACCGCACGTTGGATCGACGGAAAGCTCGGACGTGCGGCAATGCGAGTTTACTTGGCGCGAAG
>Ga0210388_10000249_pt1 | contig 47922 bp, 45 predicted proteins | sample IncBWC19OmetaG_FD_155485 | JGI IMG/M metagenome (GOLD analysis project Ga0210388, IMG submission 155485) | Forest soil microbial communities from Barre Woods Harvard Forest LTER site, Petersham, Massachusetts, United States - Inc-BW-C-19-O ...
CGTGCGGCCGCCGACCGTGGTGTATTCGCCTTGCTGCAGCACGCGCAGGAGCCGCGTCTGCGCTTCCATAGGCATGTCGCCGATTTCGTCGAGAAACAGCGTGCCGCCCTCGGCCTGCTCGAAGCGCCCGGAGCTGCGGGTATTGGCGCCGGTGAAGGCGCCCTTCTCGTGGCCGAACAATTCCGATTCAATGAGGTCGCGCGGAATCGCCGCCATATTAATGGCGACGAACGGTCCGGTGCGACGCTTGCCGTAATCGTGCAGTGCCCGCGCCACCAGTTCCTTGCCGGTGCCGGATTCGCCGGAAATCATCACCGTCAGATCGGTCTGCATCAACCGCGCCAGGACGCGGTAGATTTCTTGCATCGCCGGCGAGCGGCCGACCAGCGGGATGGATTCGAAATCCTCTACTTTCGCCGGCTGCCGCGCCTTTTCCTTCGGCTCCGACAGCGCGCGGCCGACGATTGCGATCAGTTCCTTCAAGTCGAAGGGTTTCGGCAAATATTCGTAGGCGCCGCGCTCGGAGGCGCGGATCGCGGTCATGAACGTGTTCTGCGCGCTCATGATGATGATCGGCAGATCCGGCCGTGATTTCTTGATGCGCGGCAACAGATCGAAGGCGCTTTCGTCCGGCAGCACGACGTCGCTAATGATCAAATCGCCGTCGCCCTGGCTGATCCAGCGCCACAGCGTCGCCGCGTTACCGGTCGAACGCACTTCATATCCGGCGCGCGAGAGCGCCTGATTGAGCACGGTCCGGATCGCCGAATCGTCGTCGGCAACAAGAATGCTTCCCGCGGGCATCAATGATCCCCTTGTGGTTTTGCAGCGCCGTCCGGTTCGGCGCTGTCACCGCTGTTCGGCACGGCGTATTTCGGCATGAGTATGCGGAACATGGTGCGCCGCGGCTGCGATTCGCATTCGATGATGCCGCCGTGATCGCCGACGATCTTGGCCACCAGCGCCAGGCCGAGCCCCGATCCGCTCGGCTTGGTGGTGACGAACGGATCGAACAAATGCGGCATCAATTCATCGGGAACGCCAGGCCCGTTGTCGCGCACGCCGAATTCGAGCGGCAGCGAGATACGCGCATTGGCGCCGGGCAGCGACAGCCGCACACCGGGACGAAATGCCGTCGAAAGGATGATTTCGCCGCCGGTCGTATTCTCGCCGATTGCTTCGGCGGCATTCTTGATCAGATTGAGGAACACCTGAACGAGCTGGTCGCGATTGGCGAGAACCACCGGCAGCGACGGGTCGTATTCCTCGAGGAATTTGATATGGCGTGCGAAGCCCGATTGGGCGAGCCTGCGAACATGGTCGAGCACGACGTGGATGTTGATCGGCTCGCGCTCGACCGGCCGCTCGTCGCTGAACACTTCCATGCGGTCGACGAGTTTGACGATGCGGTCGGTCTCGTCGCAAATCAGCCGCGTCAGCGTGCGGTCGTCGTCTTCGACGGATTGCTCGAGTAGCTGCGCCGCGCCGCGAATGCCGGACAGCGGATTTTTGATCTCATGCGCCAGCATGGCGGCGAGCGCGATCACCGAACGCGCGGCGCCGCGATGGGTCAGCTGGCGATCCATCTTGTCGGCGATGGTGCGCTCCTGCAGCATCACCACGACATTGTTGGGTTGCTCAGGCAGCGGCGCGACGTGCAGATCGACCAGACGGTCGCCGGGATTGCGCGGCGTGCCGAGGTCGACTTTGTATTCGTTGACGGCGGCGCCGCGGTGTCGCACCTGCTCGATCAGCGTGATAAGCGGGCTACCGAACGGCACCAGGTCGCGCAGCAGATGGCGCCGCAGGTGCGACACCGAGACTTCAAAGAACGATTCCGCGGCGACATTGGCGTCGACTACTTTGCCGTCAGATGACACAACGATGACGGGGTGCGGCAGGGCGTTCAGAACTGCATCAGCCGCCGAAGAGGTCAGCAATGGTTCCACCGCGCTCATGTCGCGGTCCTCGGAGGTGCGCTTCCGTCGGCGCCGTTGCCGTGACAGAAGCGATGTGAAGTCAAGTGCTTAGCCATCAAATGTGGAGCCGCTTATCAACCCAAAGCGTGCATGCACACGCAATAGGCACTATTCAACATCTGCATAGAGTTTAGCCAAATCGTCGTGCAGTGCAAGTGCTGCACTGCAATATCCCTAATCTGTCAACATTGGACCGGCAGGCAACCCGCACATCCCTGCTGGCGCTCAACTTGGTGTCGAAATCGGCTGCAATGCGGCGCCGACATGCGCTAAGCCATGCCCCTAGCCAATACCCCTGGCTTGGCCGCGGATCGGCGGCTGTGGATCGATTGTGAATTGGCGCTGTGTTGACTGCCTAAATTGAAATCAGGTGCTTCATGACAGGTCTGGTAGCCGCTGTGATCGTCGCGGGGGGGCGCGGCGAGCGCGCCGGTGGGGGCGCCCCTAAACAATATCGCAACATTGCCGGCGAGCCGATGATCCGGCCGACGCTGCGCGCGTTCCTGCAGCATGCGGGGATCGGTCTGGTGCAGCCGGTGATCGGCAATGCCGACGCGGAAGCGTTTCGTGCTGCCACGGCGGACATGAAGACCGACATGAAGACTCTTGCGCCGGTTCCAGGCGGCGCGACGCGTCAGGCCTCCGTGCGCGCCGGGCTTGAGGCGCTCGCTGCCCGATCCCCTGCCCTCGTTCTTATTCATGACGCGGCGCGGCCGTTCTTGACTTCGGACCTGATCGACCGCGCCATCGCCGCCGGAAAAGCAACCGGCGCTGCGGTTCCGGGCATCGCCGTTGCCGATACCGTGAAGCAGATCGACGCCGCGTCGATGGTGACCGAAACGCTCGACCGAAACCTCTTGCGCATCGTGCAGACGCCGCAAGTGTTCGGCTTCGATCTGATCTTGCAGGCGCACCGGCGTGCCGCGGCAGCAGGTCTGGACAGCTTCACTGACGATGCCGCGCTGGCCGAATGGGCCGGTCAGCGCGTGAGCGTGTTCGAAGGCGAAAGCGGGAATGTGAAAGTGACGACCAACGAAGATTTCGCGCGTGCCGAATTGGCGCATCTTGCAGTGCTGGGCGACGTGCGCACCGGCAACGGCTTCGATGTGCATGCTTTTGCCGACGGCGATCATGTCATGCTCGGCGGCGTGCGTATTCCCCATTCACACGGCGTGACCGGGCATTCCGATGCCGATGTCGCGCTGCATGCGCTGGTCGATGCCATTCTCGGCGCGCTCGCCGACGGCGACATCGGCTCGCACTTTCCGCCGAGCGATCAGCAATGGAAAGGTGCATCGTCCGATCGCTTTCTCGCCTTCGCCTGCGAGCGCGTGCGCGCCCGCAAAGGCATCATCGCCAATCTCGACGTAACCGTGGTCTGCGAAGCGCCGCGGGTTTCGCCGCATCGCGATGCCATGCGCGCACGCATTGCCGAGATTGCCGGCATTGCCGCCGATCGTGTCGCCATCAAAGCCACCACCAGCGAGAAGATGGGCTTTACCGGCCGCAGCGAAGGCATTGTCGCGATCGCGACGGCCACGATCCGTCTGCCGTGGTCGACGTAAGATGAAGCGCGGTGCGACCGTCGCTGAGCTGCGCCGGCAGGCACGGCGTGTTCTCGATCTCTGCCGGGCGCAAGGCTTGCGTGTGGCGACAGCGGAGTCCTGCACCGGCGGGCTTGTCGCCGGAGCGCTGACCGACATCGCAGGCTCCTCCGATGTCGTCGATCGCGGCTTCGTCACTTATTCCAATGAAGCAAAACAAGCGATGCTCGGTGTGCCGGCGACGACACTCAAACAGCATGGCGCGGTTAGCCGCGAGACCGCGGCCGCGATGGTCAAAGGCGCGCTGAAAAATTCGCTGGCCGATATCGCGGTCTCGATCACCGGCATCGCCGGGCCTGGCGGCGGCACCAAACAAAAGCCTGTCGGGCTCGTCTATTTCGCTGCCGCGCGCCGCGGCGGCAAGCGTCTCGCGCAACGGCGGCTTTACGGCAACATCGGGCGCGGCCGCGTGCGAGCGGTTTCGGTTTTACAAGCGCTTGCGATGCTCGAAACCTTGGCGAAGGATGCGCGCCGATCGTCGCGCCCAGGCAAGCCAGTTACCTAAACCTAAGCAGGCGAGTTCATCTGCCCCAGACGCCTTCGGGCGGCGATATGAAAGATCTCTTGTCGCCGAAGCCGGGATACGGGTACCAGCGGCCAGGTGCCCAATAGATCAGCGGGCCGCCGCCATCGTCTCCATTCAAGCTTCCATAGACGCTGCCGGACATGGTTCCGTAAGTGCTGCCATACATGTCCCCGTAGGGGCTTCCATAGGCGGCCGATCGATAGCCGGAGTGCCGCCCATCGACGACGCCCCGCCCTTCCGGTGGAGGCGAAGAATTGTCGGCGCCTCGCGAATGACCATTATTCGCTCCGTGCCGCGCGTCATCGATGTGCGCTAAAGCAAGGCCAAGAACGACAGCCGCAGCGGCGGCCAGTGATTTGTTCAAGATCATCGTGCTCTCAGGCCGAAATCGTGAAGCGCCATTATCGGCCTGCACACTGACGATTTCGACCGGTTAGCCGCCTAATCGGTGAGGATAGTTAAGCGAAAGCAACCGGATTCTTCCCAACATGAAATTCTAGGCGAGGTCTCCTGGCGCTAGGCCTCGAGCTGATGAATGGTGCGATTGGCGGTGCGCAAACGCCCGCTCAATTCACGTCCGATGGCGGCCATGAATTGGATGGCTGCCGACGGTGAGATCTCAGCAAGGGTCCGGTAGTCCGCGCGGCTCATGCTGTAACAAACCAATTCGACATCGGCGATGACGGTCGCCGCGCGGGGTTTTTGATCGAGAATAGCCAGCTCACCAAACACCGTCCCAGGAGCAAATGTCGCGAGCCGGATATTGGCGCCGCTAGACACTTGCAGATAAGCGCTCGCCGTGCCGCGCGTTGCGATCAGGACTTCATCCCCGGCGTCGCCTTCGTGAAATAACACGGCGCCCGGCTCGTAGGCTTTCCGCGTCATCAGCGCCGTCGTCGCCGTGACTTGGGCGGGCTCGAAACCGGCGAAAAAGGCGACATCCGCCAATGTAAGTTCCGCGGTGCCCGGTTGTTCCCAAGCCTGCAGCAAATCGTCTTCAGCGTGTTCGATGGCACGGTCGACATCCGGAAACACATCGGAATCGCCAAAAGCCGACAACGCGCCGAATTCCTCAAGCCTTTCCGCAGCACGTGTTCCCTTGCCCACGGCAAGTAGAAGCTTGGTTTTGCGTCGGCCGAGATCGGATTTGAGATCGACAAGCGCATGGGCGCCGGTGCTGTCGATTTCAGTCAGACGGCGGAGATCGAGAATGACGCATGATGTCGGCTGGCCGATCGCGGATTCAATCGCCTTGGTCGTCGTCTCGCCGGTGCCGAAGAACAAGGCCCCTTGCAATTCCATCACCAGGATCTTGTTACCGGCGCTTTCGAGATATTGCCGCTCCGGCGCGGTACGCGATTTGCGCGACCTCACGTCGTCGCAGCGATAGCTCCGCCGCACCACCGACCGGCTCATGTGCACGACAAACATCACGACAGCGATGGCTATGCCTATGAACACCGCAGCAACGATATTGAGCGCAATGGACAAGACTGCGACGACGATCACAACGGCCGCGTCGAACACCGTGCTGGCGCGCAACGATCGCGGCTCTTTGCGAAGCTTGGCCAGGAGCTTGAGATTCCACAAATCAAAATGCTGAACCGCAATCACCATGATCACGGCGGACAACGCGGTGCGCGGGATTTCGCCAAGCCAGCGGAACAGCAAAGCGGCCGCGGTTAAAATCGCTGCGGCATTGATCAGAACTGCGAGCGGCGTACGGGCACCGAAAGTCCGGTTGGTGATGCTGGCGCCGATATTGATGCCGCTGGTGATGCCGCCGAAGCACGCAGCGGCGAGATTGGCGATACCGAGCCGCAACAGGATTGCGTCGCCGTTGCGGCGCGGCTCGGCCGATGCCGCGACCAGCTTCGTGCAAAGCAGTGCATCGATCGAGGCGATCATGGCCAGCGCCAGTGCACCGCTGACAATAGTCGGCGCAAAGGCCAAAAGGTCGCCGCTGTGCTTGAGATCGGAAAAATACGAAAACGCCGTCAGGCCCATTGTCGCGCGCTCTTGATTGGCAATAACCGGACCGAGATACGCACCCAAACCGATCGCCTGACAGAAATAGTAGAGCGCACAGCCGAGCACGATGCCGATCAGCATGGGCGGTATCTTTGCCGAGATTTTCTTTGCGTTCCACATCACCGTAAACGTGATTGCGGCGATGATGACGCTCAACGGTTTGATCTCGGCGAGATGCGCCGCCACCTGAGTGAAGGGAATATTGTGATCGAAGCCGCAAATATTGCCCAATTGAACCAGGAACAAGAGCAAGGCGGCGGCGTTCTGAAATCCCGCCATCACCGGCTGCGGCGCGAATTTGATCAAGGTCCCGAGCTTGATGAGGCCGAACAGCGCCTCAAGCGCACCACCCAGCAAGACGACGGAGAATGCGATTGCCAGAATCAACGGGACGCCGCCGGCCGCGATTTCCGGCATGCCGGAATGAACCAGTCCGTAGATCAGCAAGCCAAGGAAAAATGTGCTGTTGACCCGCGGCGCATAGACAGTCGTGGTCCCATCGCCCAACAGGACGCAAACAACGGCAACGACGAAAGCCGTCGTCAGCCCAGCGAGCGCACCGTCGGCGAAATAGCTCTCGCCAAACGACGCGAATGCGAACATGCCGTAGCCCATGGCGAGCGGTATGGCTACGGCCGCGGAGATCAGGCCGCCGGCACAGTCGGCCCGTATGTGCTTAAACCAGTCCATTTAATCCCCCCGCCGCGGCAAGTCGCGCTGCTACTAGCCGAGGACCGGCGGTCGCGCCAGATCCGCCATTATGCGGGATGGGCGCCGTAGACGTCGTCGGCGCGGCGCTCGAAGGCCGCTGAAAAGCGGCGGAAGGCGGTTTCGAACACCGTGCCCATCAAAACGCCGAGCGTGCGGCTTCGAAACTCGTAAGCGATAAAGAACTCGACATCGCAAACGTCGTCGCCGGCCGGCCGAAAATTCCATTTATTGTTCATTTGCTGAAACGGCCCTTCGAGATATTCGACCAGGATCTCGAGCTTGCCGCGTTCGAGCGTGACGCGGCTGGTGAAGGTCTCGCGGATGAATTTGTAGGCGACCGTCATGTCAGCGACGATCACCTCCCTGCCCTCGCCGGCGCTTTCGCGCCTGCGGACGCGCAGCGATTGGCAGAGCGGCACGAATTGCGGATAGCGCTCGACGTCGGCGACCAGATCGAACATCTCGGATGCGGAATGTCGCACGCGGCGTTTCGTGGAAAACTGCGGCATCACCGCGCCGTCCGCTGCGCCTTGAGTCTCGCGAAATCTTCGCCCGCATGATGCGAGGAGCGGGTCAGCGGGCTTGCCGAAACCAAAGAAAATCCCTTGGCGTAGGCGATTGTTTCCAGCGACTTGAACTCGTCCGGCGGCAGGAAGCGCAGCACCGGATGATGTTTGCGCGACGGCTGCAGATATTGGCCGATGGTGAGGAAGTCGACATCGGCCGCACGCAGATCGTCCATCACCTGCAGGATCTCGTTCCGCTCTTCGCCCAGCCCCACCATGATGCCGGATTTGGTGAACATGGCCGGGTCGATGTCCTTGACGCGCTGCAGGAGCCGGATCGAGCCGAAATAACGCGCGCCCGGACGGACGGTGAGATATTTCGACGGCACGGTTTCAAGATTGTGGTTGAAGACGTCGGGCCGCGCCGCAACGACCGTGTCAACCGCGCCATCCTTGCGCTGAAAGTCCGGCGTCAGCACTTCGATCGTGGTTGTCGGGCAGCGCACGCGAATGGCGCGGATGACCGCGGCAAAGTGGGCGGCGCCGCCATCGTCGAGGTCGTCGCGATCAACCGACGTGATGACGATATGCAACAGGCCAAGCTTTGCGGTGGCTTCGGCAACATGCTCCGGCTCGGCCGGATCGAGTTCGCCTGGAAGGCCGGTCTTGACGTTGCAGAACGCGCAGGCCCGCGTGCAGGTGTCGCCCATGATCATGAAGGTGGCGTGCTTCTTGTCCCAGCACTCGCCGATATTCGGGCAACCGGCTTCTTCGCACACCGTGTGCAGACCGTTTTCCTTCACGATCTGTCGCGTCGCGTTATAGCCCGATGACACCGGAGCCTTGACGCGAATCCAGTCCGGCTTCTGCAAAATATGCTGATCCGGCCGGTGCGCCTTTTCTGGGTGGCGCGGGCGAACGGCGGTGTCAGCGAGCTTATCGATTAGAACAGCCATCGATCAAAATTAGGTCCGGCCGGCCTCTTCATGAGGTGGCCCAGCACCGCATACTTACGGCCGCAACTGCTGCGCCGCAAGGCTTCGGTTCCTACCGCCGAACGTAGCCTGCAATGTCCACGCCGCATGAACAATTCGTTAGGTTTTTGCGGGGTTTTCGCCGCGTCTCAACGTAACTTTCGCCACAATAAAACGCATAGTGATCGACGTCGCGGCGCTTAAGCTTGTGGGAAGAGTCGCGGAGGAAAGTGACGATGACCGCTCAAGGTCAAGAGGCGGCGGCTCTGGCGCTCCATCGTTTCGGCTTCGGTGCCGTCGGCGATTCGATCTCCGCCATTGCCAATGATCCACGCGGCGCCTTGCTTGCCGATCTTGATCGTCCGGGTGCTGGTCAGATCGCCGCAGTGCTGCCGTCGAGCGCGGACGCCGCGCGCCAAGTCGCCGACTTTCGCGCTGAGCAGCAGGCCCAGCAAAAGCTCGCGCAGCGCGCCAAGCAGGAGGCCGACGCCAAGAGCGCCGCAATGGCCGGTGGACCGGCCGGCATGTCGAATGCATCCGCAAAAATGTCGGATGCGGCCAGCACGGCGCCGCCTGCGCCGCCGCCGAAGCCCGCCAACCAGCCGCCGCCGTTGCCGCAGCAGCTTCTGCTCAGCGAGGCCAAAGCCCGTTTCGATGCCGCGGCCACTGCCGATGTCGGCTTTGTCGAGCGCTTGGTGTGGTTCTGGTCGAACCACTTTTGTGTCTCCGCCGACAAGGTCGTCGGCATGGCCGGCCCGTTCGAACGCGAGGCGATCCGTTCGCATGTGCTTGGCCGCTTCGCCGACTTGTTGCTTGCGGTCGAAAGCCACCCGGCGATGCTGTTCTATCTCGACAATGTTCAGTCGATGGGCGCGGATTCGGTTGCCGGCATCAACCGCGACAAGGGTCTCAACGAAAATCTGGCGCGCGAGACGTTTGAGCTCCACACGCTGGGAGTTCGCAGCGGCTATACGCAGGCCGATGTGACGAGCTTTGCCAATGTGCTGACCGGGTGGTCGTGGATCGACCCGGCTGAGCCCGAGCACGGCGGTGAGTTCGCCTTCATCAAACGGCTGCATCAACCGGGCGACCAAGTGGTGCTCGGCAAACGCTATCCCGATACCGGCGTTGAGCAAGGCCGTGCCGTGCTCGCCGATCTGGCACGCTATCCGGCCACCGCGCAGCACATTGCCGAGCAGATCGGGTCCCACTTCGTCGCCGATACCCCGCCGCCGAGCTTGGTCGGCAAGCTGGCCAAAACTTTCCAAGACAGCGACGGCAATCTCAAGGAAGTCGCCAAGACGCTGGTAACAGCGGACGAGTCCTGGGCGCCGCAGCGGCAGAAGCTGAAGCCTCCCGCCGAATGGATCGCCGGCGTCATTCGGCTCAGCGGCACGCAAGCGATCATTCCCATCGGCCGGATCATGTATGCGCAGGCGACGCTCGGCGCGCCATTGTGGCGCCCGCCGGCGCCTAATGGCTGGCCCGATACGGAGGCGGCGTGGATCGACGGCATCCCGCATCGCGTCGACATCGCCAGCGAATTTGCCGGCCGTGCTCAGGGGGTGGATCCGCTTCTGCTCCTCAACAGCGGGCTCGGCCCGCTGGCCTCGCGCGAGACGCGCGACACGGTGGCGCGCGCGGAGACGCGGGCGCAGGCCTTGGCGCTTCTGGTCATGTCGCCGGAATTCCTGCGGAGATAGTCATGACACTGCATGCTCCCTCACGGCGCGAAATGTTGCTCGCTTCAGGCACGCTGTTCGCCTGGGCGCATCTGCCAAGGCTTGCGTATGCCGAAGGCCGCGATCCGCGCTTTCTCGCTATCATTCTGCGCGGTGCGCTCGACGGGCTCGCCACGGTCGCGCCGGTTGGCGATCCGGACTGGGTAGCATTGCGCGGCGACAATGCGCTCACACTCGGCAGCAAGGTGCCGGCGCTGAAGCTCAACGATTTCTTCGCGCTCAATCCAGCGATGCCGAACCTACTACATATGTATCAGGCCAACGAGGCGATCATCGTTCATGCCTGCGCCACGCCCTATCGCGAGCGTTCGCATTTTGACGGTCAGGATTTGCTCGAGAGCGGATTACCGAAAGTAACCCCGAGCGACAGCGGCTGGCTCAACCGCGCGCTGTCAGGTTTGGCGCCAGGCGGCCCTGTCGATCCCAAGGGCAGCGGTAAGGGCAGCAGAGTATTCGCGGTGGGCCCGGTCACGCCGCTCGTCGCGCGCGGCCCGGCGCCGATTTTGTCCTGGGCGCCGCAACAGATCATGCCGGCCAGCGACGACACCATGGCTCGGCTGCTCGATCTCTACCAGCACAGGGATGCGAAGCTCGCGAGCGTGCTTGACGACAATTCCAAGCTGACCGCGATCGAGCACGCAGGCGACATGGCAAACGGCATGGCAAACGGCATGGCAAACGGCGCGGCAAAAAAGCCGGGCGCCGCGCAAGTGCGCGCCTATTTCTCCGAGGCCGCCGGCAACGCCGCGAAATTCCTGGCGCAGCCCGACGGCCCGCGCGTCGGCGCGCTCGCGCTCGACGGCTGGGACACCCATGTCAACGAAGGCATCGCCTCTGGCCGCCTGTCGCAATTGCTCGGCTCGCTCGACGACGCGCTCGGCGCAATCAAGACCAATATGGGGCCGGCCTGGAAGGACACCGTGGTCGTGCTCGCCACTGAGTTCGGCCGCACCGCGCACATCAACGGCACCGACGGCACTGATCACGGCACGGCGACGGTCGCGCTTCTGGTCGGCGGCGCGCTCAAAGGCGGCCGCGTCATCGCCGACTGGCCGGGCCTCAAAGCCGCCAACCTCTATGAGAACCGCGATCTCAAACCGACCACCGATCTGCGCGCGGTGATCAAGGGCGTGCTGAAAGATCACCTTCACGCCGACGATCGCGTGCTGGCGCAGAGCGTGTTCCCCGGCAGTGATGGCGTCAAACCGATGGCGGGATTGCTCGCTTAACGGCTCAAGTCGCCGCCTTATGCTTTGGCGAACCAGTCCTTCAGGATCGGCTGGTGCTGGACTGGGTTGAATTCCGTGATCCGGCAAAAGCGCATCTTCTGGGCTTTGGTGAAGGGCTCGTCCGCCAGGATTTCCTGCAGCTTCTCTAGGTTTTCCGCGCGCGCCAATAGGAAACCGCCGCGCGCTGGAATTTGCGGGCCCGAGCACAGGAAGTGCCCGGCATCATAGCCATTCTGCAGAAAGGCGCGATGAGCGGGAACGAGATCGGAAAATTCCTCGAAGGGCACGAGATATTCGCCCTCGAGCAGAAAATGTTTCATGACGTCGCGCCCTTTCGTGATATCGCGTCGATGTTACTGATCGGTCGTTCGAGACAGATACGAACTCACTGCATCTGGATTTGCACCGGAGCGCCATGCTGGTCGGCGGTGCCGGGTGCAATGACAAGATAGCGGCGTTGGCTCGTGTCTTCGCCGCGCACCAGCTGGCGCACCGGACCGACGGCGTTGACGATGGCGCCGCCTGCGGGATTGGTCATGAAGCCCGATAGGCCCTGCAGCTTGCCACTGCCGTCGGGATGCTCGGAGAGGGCCAGCAGATAGGGCTGCTTCGGCTCGAGCCCTGTGACTGCCGCTTCAAGCACCTGCGCCAGTCCCTGATCGTAAAGCGCCACGCTGGTCGGCGGCGCGCTTTGTCCGGTCTTTGTGCCGGGCGGCGCGAGCGTCAGATGCGCCGCCTGCCCCGCGAGACCAAGCGGCATCAGATTGTCGGTGCCGGCGCCATCCGGCACGGCATTGGGCACGTAAGCAATCGCCTGTGGCGCCTGCCCGATCGGAACCGACGCGATGACCTTGTTGGTCAGTGTGTCGATCGCGGTCATCTGGTCGTCGCCTTCAAGTCCGACATAAACCCGCGTGCCATCGCCTGACGGCCACACGCCATGCGGCAGCTTGCCGACCGGGATGGTCGCGACCTGCTCGAAATTGTCGGTACGAAAGACTTTCACTTCGTTGAGGCCGCCGATCGTGACATAGGCGAACATGCCTTTGGCGTTGTGAACAATATTGACGTGATTGGTGATCGGCCCGGTATCCATCGTCTTTAGTATCGCGAACGGCGGATGCGCATCGAACACCTGCGTCTTGCCGGTATCTTTCAGCGTGATCCAAACCTGCGAACCGTCCGGCGTCGCCGCGATATTCGGGCAGAACGGGCTAGCCTGCGTGACTTTGCCGACGATCGTGTGGTCGGCGATGGTAACGACATCGATTTCCGGGTTGAACGAAGAGCAGACGTAGCCGTATTTGCCGTCCGGCGAGAAAATCTGCATGCCCGGCCCATTCGGCGTGGTGATGCGGGTCTTCTCTTCGTAGGTCGTGCCGTCCAGCACCGATACATAATTTTCGCCGCGGACGGTGACCCAGACCTCTTTGCCGCCAGGCGTGAAAAAAGCCTCGTGCGGCGCGCGGCCGACATAAGTGACGTGTCTGACTTTATTGGTCGCCGTATCGATGAAGCTCACGGAATTCGAGCCGATCGAGACGATGGCGAGTGTGTGATGATCCGGCGAGAAGCCCATGCCGTGCACCAGAACCTGTCCCTTGTAGAGCGGGCTCAGGTCCGAGGGCGACGGATCGCCGAGCCGGATCACGCCAAGGAGTTTGTTGTCCACCGGATCGATGACTGACACAGTGTTGGAGAATTGCTCCGCCGCATAGACCCGGTCGTGATGGCTGACCGGAATATCCGGATCGGCGGCGCTGCCGGGCGCCTGTCCTGCCAGGAGCGGCGCAACATTCATGAGGGCGGCGGCACTCAAGGCGAGGCTGAGGATAATGGCTCGTCTCATCTCACACTCCTGTCGACTACTGGATCGAGGCCTTTGTGTTGTCGCTTCTCGTCGTAGATTCTTGGTCGGGCGCCGGCATTGCCGGCGGCAATGGCTCGCCGACGGCGAGCCGCATGGCGGCGATTTCCGCTTGCTGCGTGACGATGATTTCCTGCGCCATGCGCCGGAGCTGCTCGTTTTGACCGTAACGCAACTCGGCTTGCGCCATGTCGATGGCGCCCTGATGGTGCGGCACCATCAGGGCGACGAAGTCGCGATCGATGTCCCCCGACGGGGTGATGCCCATATCGACCATCATCTTCGACATGGCGCTGACATTGTCGGCGAGGAACGGCGCTTCCTCGCGCGTAGCGTCGCGGAAATGCGACGCGCAGATCGCGGCTATGTAATCCGCCAGCGATTGCGATTTCTGCGAGCAAGCCGCCAAAACGAAGGCCGCGGACAGCACGACAATGCCGAGCCATGCAGGCAGCGAGCGTGCGAGCTTGTAACGCGCGAATTTCCGACGAGCGAACGGGACAGCGACCTGCGGCATGACTGCCTCCGCTAGAGCTTGCGCATCCGTCGCCCCGACCGGTTATGTCGAAATCAACACCGATCAGACTTAAATATTCAAAACGCGCCCGTAAGCGTCCAGCACCGCTTCCTTCATCATCTCCGACAAAGTCGGATGCGGGAACACGGTGTGCATCAGCTCTTCCTCGGTGGTTTCGAGATTCATCGCCACCACATAGCCTTGGATCAGCTCGGTGACTTCGGCGCCAACCATATGGGCGCCGAGGAGTTGTCCTGTCTTCTTGTCGAAAATCACTTTGACCAGACCCTGGTCCTCGCCGAGCGCAATGGCCTTGCCGTTGCCGACAAACGGGAAGCGGCCAACGCGGATGTCGAGCTTCTTGTCCTTGGCCGCCTGTTCGGTGAGGCCGACAGAGGCGATCTGCGGTGTGCAATAGGTGCAGCCGGGGATCATCAGTTTGTTCATCGGATGCGGATGCAGTCCTTTGATCGCTTCGACGCAGATCACGCCTTCATGCTCGGCTTTGTGGGCAAGGAGCGGCGGGCCGGCGACATCGCCGATGGCATAGATGCCCGGCACATTGGTCTTGCACAGGCCGTCGATAACGATGGCGCCACGCTCGGTTTGCACGCCGAGTTTTTCGAGGCCGAGATTTTCGATATTGCCGACGACGCCGACCGCGGCGATGACGCGATCGACCGTCAAGGTCTGCGTGCCGCCTTTGCCATCGTCAATGGTCGCGGTGACGCTATCTGCCTTCTTGTCGAGTTTCGTGACCTTGGCGCCGGTGAAGATCTTGATGCCTTGTTTTTCAAAGCTCTTGCGCGCAAAGGCCGCAATCTCGGCGTCCTCGACGGGAAGAATCTGCGGCAGCACTTCGACCACGGTCACGTCGGAGCCCAGCGTGCGATAGAACGAGGCGAATTCGATGCCGATCGCGCCGGAACCGACGACGAGCAGCGACTTCGGCATTTTCTCCGGCACCATTGCCTCGAAATAGGTCCAGACCAGTTTCTTGTCGGGCTCGAGCCCCGGCAGAACACGCGGCCGCGCGCCGGTGGCGATGATGATGTGCTTGGCCTGATAGGTACCCGCGCCGAGCGCGCCTTTCGGTCCTTCATTGCGGCCGGGCTTCACCGTGATCTTGCCGGGCGCGTCGATCGCCGCCTCGCCCCAGATCACGCTGACCTTGTTCTTCTTCATCAGGAAGCCGACGCCGTCATTGAGCCGCTTCGACACGCCGCGCGAACGCTTCACCACAGCCGCCGGATCGTAGGTCACCTCGCCTGCCGACAGCCCATAATCCTTGGCGTGCTGCATGTAGTGATAGATCTCCGCCGAGCGCAGCAGCGCCTTGGTCGGGATGCAGCCCCAGTTGAGGCAAATGCCGCCGAGAAATTCGCGCTCGACGATCGCGGTCTTGAAGCCGAGCTGGGCGGCGCGGATCGCGGTGACATAACCGCCCGGGCCGGAACCGATAATGATGATGTCGAAATCCGTCTCAGCCATTCAATCCTCGCCCTACGCGCCTTGGCGCCTGACCTTACCCCGTCACGCCCGCTTTTGTCGCGGGCACCCAGGCCCAGTCATTTAGAGATCTGCGCGGCCGGAACAAGTCCGGCCATGGTGCGAGACAGGCGGCGTCGGACGGATGGCGTCAGGCCGACTGGTCGGGAATGGGTTGGAAAACATCGTCGTCGCCGAGCCGTTCGAGCACGCCCGAGCGGATGTCGAAAAAACAGCCATAGAGCGTAATATGGCCGGCGTCGACTGCGTCCTTGATCCAGGGGAAGGTCATGAGGTTGGCAAGCGACAGGCGCACCGCTTCGTGTTCGCAGACTTGCTGCTGCAGCTCCGGGGGCGCCTTGAGCGCGAGCTCGCGCGCCGGCTCGGCGATGCTTACCCACTGGCCGACGAAATCGGAGACTTCGCGCGGCGCGCCGTTGAGCAATGCCTGAATGCCGCCGCACATGGCGTGACCCAACACCACGATTTCCCGCACCTTGAGCGAGCGCACGGCGAATTCGATCGCCGAACTCACGCCGTGCGGGTGGTCGTCCGGCCCGTAAGGCGGCACGATATTGGCGACGTTGCGGACGACGAAGAGTTCGCCGGGGCGTGCATTGAACACCATTTGCGGATCGGTGCGGCTGTCCGAACAGGCGATGATCAGCGCGCGCGGCCGCTGCCCGAGCCGGCTCAGCGCCTCGAAGCGGCTCCTCTCGGTCTGCCAGGTGCTGGCGCGGAAACGGCGATAGCCTGCGATCAGATCATCCATCAAGCAGCCTTTGAGCAGCCAAATGTGGCGAGCACATCTCCTGCCTGTGAAGGCCGGGCGAAGCAAGAACAATGCCCGCGTAGATTGCTTCGGGCTCCACCGCCGTTGAACCCGGCCGGGATCGGGTGTGTACTACCGGCCCACTACCCCAGCGCAACAGCGATCCTCCTTTATGGCTGAGCTCACCGTTTACAGCACGATCGGCGTGCGCAGTGCCGCCGAAGGCCTATTCGCGCAATTCGAGACGACAAGCGGCCACAAGCTCGCCGTGACCTGGGGGACCGCTCCCATGCTGGTGAAGCGGATCGAGGGCGGCGAAACCGCCGATGTGCTGGTGCTGAGCCGCGCCGGCCTCGACGCGCTCAGCAAGCAGGGCAAGGTTGCGCCGGGATCGGAGGTGCCGCTCGCCAGTTCCGGCGTCGGCATCGCGGTCAAAGCCGGTGCGCCGAAACCGGACATTTCCACGCCCGAGGCGCTGAAACAGACGCTGCTCAACGCCAAATCGATCGCCTATAGCGAACCGTCTGCGGGCGGCGCGAGTGGGGTCTATTTCGAGAAGTTGCTCGAGCGCATGGGCATCGCCGCCGAAATGCGACCCAGAACCAAATATCCGCCACCGGGCGGCTTTACCGCCACACTCCTCATTTCCGGCGAAGCAGAGCTTGCCGTGCAACAAAAGCCGGAACTGCTCCATGTCGCGGGCGTCGAGATCGTCGGTATGTTGCCCGGCGATCTCAATTTGATCACTGCCTTTGCAGCAGGCCTGATGCCGGACTGCAAACATGTCGATACAGGCAAAGCTCTGATCGCGTCTTTGCGCGCGCCGTCGGCCGTTGCGGCGTTCCGCGCTAAGGGGCTCGATCCCGCCTGAAGCCGCGCAAGCCGGTGTCGCGCGCAGCAATCAAACGTATTGCGCGATGCCGTTGCCGAACGACCAATTCTCTTTGCCGACGTCAATCAGGTTGATCATCACGTCCTGCGGCCGGATGCCGGGATTCTTGCCGAGTAATTCGACGATCCGCGCATAGAGCGCCTGCTTCTGTTCGACCGTGCGCGTATTGGTCACGGTGATTTGCAGCATGACGAACTCTGAGCCGTGCTCAATGCCGAGATAGCTTGGCTCGTAAATGAAGTCCGCTTCATCGCGGTCGGTCACGACCATGAAGCGATCATTCTCAGGCACCGTGAATATCTCGCGCAGCGCCTGATAGACGCCGTCGCTGATCGCCTTCTTGTAGGCCGCCGGTTTGCCGCGCCGCAGATCGATCCGCACGAGAGGCATGGATTACCCCACTATGGGCTACACCAGCATCATCACCGGGTTTTCGATCAGCGACTTGAAGGCGCCGATCAGGATCGCGCCGAGCGCGCCGTCGACGGCGCGATGGTCGCACGACATGGTGACGCTCATGATATGCGCGGCGACGATCTTGCCGTCACGCACCACAGCGCGCTCCTCGCCGGTGCCGACGGCGAGAATGGTCGCGTGTGGCGGATTGATCACGGCGGTGAAGTCCTTGATGCCGTACATGCCGAGATTGGATACCGCCGACGTGCCGCCCTGATATTCGTGCGGCTTGAGCTTGCGTTCGCGCGCGCGTATGGCGAAGTCGCGCATCTCGTTCGAGATCGCGGCGAGCGATTTGGTTTCGGCCGCACGGACGATCGGCGTGATCAGGCCGTTCGGCATTGCCACCGCGACGCCGATATCGGAATGCTTGTGCTTGAGCATGCCGCCTTCGGTCCAGCTCACATTGGCATCCGGCACACGCTGCAGCGCGAGCGCGAGCGACTTGATGGCGAAATCGTTGACCGAAAGCTTGTAGGCGGGCTTGCCGTCGGCGCCTTTGGGCGCGAGCGCGTTGATCTCTTCGCGCGCTTCCAGAAGCTTGCCGATATCGCAATCGACGGTGAGATAGAAATGCGGAATGGTCTGCACCGAGGCGGTAAGCCGCTGCGCGATGGTGCGGCGCATGCCGTCATGCGGCACGACCTCGTAGCTGCCGTCCTCGTAGAGCGCGCGGATCTGCTGGTCCGACATTGACGGCACGATCATCGGCGTCGTGCCGGCGCCCGGTGCGGCGGTCGCCTTCAATCCGCCGCCGGCTTTTGCCGTCGCCACATCGCGGGCGATGATACGGCCGTGCGGACCGGTGCCCTGGATGCGGCCGATATCGATGCCGGCATCCTTGGCGAGCCGCCGGGCCAGCGGTGAAGAAAAAACGCGCCCGCCGGCGTGCCCGTTGGTCACGGGTGCCGCGGGTGCGGCTTTCGGCGCTGCGACGGGAACCGGCAATGGAGGCGGAGCAGCAGTCGCCTTGGCTTCCCCCTTGGCTTGCACCGCAGAAGCGGCAGCAGCCTGTGTCGCCGGTGCCGCAGCAGGAACGGGCGATGCGGCGGCGGGCGCCGCGCCCTTCCCCCCGGCCGCGGCCGCGGCGGCCTTCACGTCCTCGCCTTCCTGCGCCATCACGGCGATGAGTTGATTGACCGCGACATCTTGCGTGCCTTCCGGCACCACGATCTTCGCCAGCGTGCCGTCATCGACGGCTTCGTATTCCATCGTCGCCTTGTCGGTCTCGATTTCGGCAATCACGTCGCCGGTCTTGACCGCGTCGCCCTCTTTCTTGAGCCACTTGGCAAGGTTGCCCTTCTCCATCGTGGGCGATAAGGCCGGCATGAGAATATTGATAGGCATCGGACGCCAATCTCACCAATCTAATTCAGCGGTAAGTGACGGCTTTCACCGCCTCGACAACTTCGGCAACGGATGGCAGCGCGAGCTTTTCCAAATTTGCGGCATACGGCATCGGCACGTCCTTGCCGCATACTCGCATCACTGGCGCGTCGAGATAATCAAACGCACTTTCCATCAGGGAAGCGGCAATCTCGGAGCCGACGCCGGATTGCTTCCAGCCTTCTTCGACCGTGACCACGCGGCCGGTCTTCTTCACCGACTCGATGATCGTCGCGGTATCCATCGGCTTGAGCGTGCGCAGATCGATCACCTCGGCGTCAATGCCGTCTTTCGCCAGTTCTTCGGCCGCTTTCAGCGCATAGGTCATGCCCATCGACCAGGCGACGATGGTGACGTCGTTGCCGGGACGAACGACACGGGCCCGGCCGATCGGCAGCACGTAGTCGTCAAGCTTCGGCACCGGCGAAGAGTGGCCGTAGAGAATTTCGTTCTCAAGAAAGATCACCGGATTGGGATCGCGGATGGCTGCTTTGAGCAAGCCCTTGGCATCGGCCGCGGTCGACGGCGCGATCACCTTCAGGCCCGGAATGTGCGAGTACCAGGCCGAATAATCCTGGCTGTGTTGCGCGGCAACGCGCGAGGCCGGACCGTTCGGGCCGCGGAACACGATCGAGACCTTGACCTGTCCGCCCGACATATATTGCGTCTTCGCCGCCGAATTGATGAGCTGATCCATCGCCTGCATGGCGAAATTGAATGTCATGAATTCGACGATGGGTTTTAGCCCGTCGAATGCCGCGCCGACGCCGACGCCGGTAAAGCCGTGTTCGGTAATCGGCGTATCGATAACGCGCCGCGCGCCGAACTCTTCCAGAAGTCCCTGGGTCACCTTGTAGGCGCCCTGATATTCTGCGACCTCCTCGCCCATCACGAACACGTCGGGATCGCGGCGCATTTCTTCGGCCATGGCATCGCGCAAGGCTTCGCGCATGGTCATTGAGACGAGCTCGGTGCCTGCCGGCACTTCCGGCTCCGGCGCAGCATGCGGAGCCGCGGCCGTCGGAGCGGGCACTGCCGGAGCCTCGGCTTTTGCCGCGGGCGCTGCAGGTGGCGCGGGTTCGGCCGGCTTAGGCGCTTTGGCCGGCGCGCCGGCTTTTAGAGCGGCGGCGTCTTCGCCGTCAGCGAGGATCATGGCGATCGGCGTATTGACGGCGACATCATTGGTGCCGGCCGGCACCAATATCTTTCCGAGCGTGCCCTCGTCGACCGCTTCCACCTCCATGGTGGCTTTGTCGGTCTCGATCTCGGCAATCACGTCGCCGGATTTGACGGCATCACCCTCATTCTTGAGCCACTTGGCAAGATTGCCCTTCTCCATCGTGGGCGACAGGGCGGGCATTAGAATCTCAGTCGGCATGATCGCTCACTCGGTAGCGTGACACACTGGGTGCTTACAGCGGCACGCTGATCGCAACTTAACGATAGACGTCGGTGTAAAGTTCGGCAGGATCGGGCTCGGGATCGTGGGTCGCGAACTCGGACGCTTCGTTGATGACGGCGCGCACGGACGCGTCGATCTTCTTCAAATCGTCTTCGCTCGCCCATTTCTTGTCGAGGAGCCGCTTGCGCACCTGCTCGATCGGATCGTGCTCCGTGCGCATTTTGTCGACTTCCTCCTTGGTCCGGTATTTTGCCGGATCAGACATGGAGTGGCCGCGATAGCGGTAGGTCATCATTTCGAGGATCACCGGGCCCTTGCCGGCGCGGCACCAGGCCAGCGCCTCTTCCGACGCCGTCTTCACCGCGCGCACGTCCATGCCGTCGACCTGCGACCCCGGGATGTTGAAGGAAACGCCGCGCTTGGAAAAATCGGTCTGTGCCGACGAGCGTGTCACCGACGTGCCCATCGCGTAGCGATTGTTTTCGATGACGTAAACGACCGGCAGTTTCCACAGCTCGGCCATGTTGAAGCTTTCGTAGACCTGGCCTTGATTGGCCGCGCCGTCGCCGAAATAAGTCAGGCAGACCGCATCATTGCCGCGATATTTATTGGCGAAAGCGAGACCGGTGCCGAGCGGCACTTGGGCGCCGACAATGCCATGGCCGCCGTAGAACTTCTTCTCCAGCGAGAACATGTGCATGGAGCCGCCCTTGCCCTTGGAGTAGCCGCCGCGCCGCCCGGTCAGCTCCGCCATCACGCCTTTGGGGTCCATGTCGCAGGCGAGCATATGGCCGTGGTCGCGATAGCCGGTGATCATCTGATCACCTTCCTTCGTCGCCATTTTCATGCCGATGACGACCGCTTCCTGGCCGATATAGAGGTGACAGAAGCCGCCGATCAGGCCCATGCCGTACATCTGACCGGCCTTTTCCTCGAACCGGCGGATCAGGAGCATGTGACGGAGCGCGTCGAGCTCCTGCTCCTTGGTGAATTCGGCGATCTTTGCGCCACCCAAGGTGGCCGCGCCGTTTCCGGCGGCAGGGCTCATTTTCTCAGCGGTTTGCGCAGTCTGGGCAGCGGCCATCAGTGTCCTCGAAAGATGACAAAGCGTTTCGGCAGGCGGGCCTCCTCCAATAGCGGAATTCGCTGTGTTGCGGAAGTCAGAGCATTGCCGGCGGGGGACAGGCGCCATCGGCCAAATGCTTGTCGGAAAAACCAATTTCGTAATCGGCTACGGCGACTTCAAGGGGCCGTCAAGGGTGCGGTGCGGCAGGCGGGCTGGCCGCCGGCCGGAACATCATGGTCAGGTCATTGGGATCGACATAGTCGAGCAGCAGGCGCGCGCGCTCATCGAGCATGTCCGGGTCGATGGCGTCGGATTTGAGCAGCGCGACGCGCCGCGCCCATTGCGCATGTTCGAGCTTGAGCCGCGTCAGATCGGTATTGAGCGCGGCCATTTGCCGGTCGATGTCTTCCTTGGCCTTGAGCCCGCGATTGCCGCTATAGGCGTTGACGCCGAAATAACCGATCAACAGCGCCGCAAGCACATAGAGCGCGAGCGCGTTGAGGATCGTGCGCAGCCGTTTGCGGGTAACCATGGCCCTACCATGCGAGCCTGCCGATTAAAGCGGGCTTAATGGGGCCATGGTTCTCGTCGCTAATGGTTTCGCCGCTACGGCAACCTGTTGCGCACTTCGCTGAGCACGAAATTGCCGAGCCGCTTGCCGCGGTTGCGCATGAAGCGCAGCATGCCGGCATCGACGAAATAGGTCAGCAGGATGCTGTCACGCGTTTTCACTTCAGCGCCGACCGCGTCCGCCGAGTGCCAAGTGTCCGTGCCCACGGCGAAGGCATAGCCGGTATTCGGCGCGAATTTCATCTGCTTGACCTTCGGCAGCGAGCCGTCGGCAAGCTTCTCGTGGAAAATCGTGCCGATATGCGTCGTGGAGGCATCGCGCGGCAAATAGAGCTGCACCGTGATGCCTTTCCAGCGCGTATCGGTATGCGGCGTGATCAGATAACCAGGAATGTCGCGCGTCAGGATCGGGATTGGATACATGCCAGTCGCGGCATAGCCGCCGCCGAAACGGCGCTCAAGCGCCGGCGCCAGCCGCCGCACAAAAGCATCCTTGACCTTCCGCGAGCACAGTGCGCGGCCGACGACATCCCAGACCGTGCGCTTCTGCGGCGGCAGGTGACGGATATATTCGGGGAACAGATCGATCTTCACCCTTGTGTGGGTACCGTCGGCGAGATCGTGACCTTTGCTGCGCCCGTGCATTGGCCGGTAGTCGTTGACCTCCGGCATATTGGCGAGCATCAGGGCGTAGGCTTCGTCCGGAAAAACGCGATCAAGCACGAGGTGTGTGAACGGCGCGTCGAAAGAAGGCGAGGCATCGATCGACGCAGCGATGTAGTCGCGCAGGTTTTCTACCGCGAGCCGCCGGTTTCCCGGCTTCAATTCAAGCGTCTGGTCCATATCGCACCCATTCCCGAGGAGATGTGCAGGGTATCGCTGTTGCGAGCGCCGCTCAACAGGCGCCCATGGTGGAGCTATTGCGGCGGAACTAGCGCAGTGCGCGGAACGCCGAGCGCCCGGCATAGACTGCCTGCGGACCAAGATCCTCCTCGATGCGCAGCAACTGATTGTATTTCGCCGTGCGGTCGGAGCGCGCCAGCGAGCCGGTTTTGATCTGGCCGCAATTGCTGGCGACAGCGAGATCGGCGATAGTCGCGTCTTCGGTCTCGCCCGAACGATGCGACATCACCGTGGTATAGGCGGCCTTGTGCGCCATTTCGACGGCGGCGAGCGTTTCAGTGAGCGTGCCGATCTGGTTGACCTTGATCAAAACTGAGTTGGCGTAGTGCTTGGCGATACCGTCGCTGAGCCGTTTGACATTCGTAACGAAGAGATCGTCGCCGACCAGCTGGCATTTGCTGCCGATTGCTTCGGTCAGCATGATCCAGCCCTCGATATCGTCTTCCGCCATACCGTCCTCGATCGACACGATCGGATAGCGGCCGACCAGGTCGGCGAGATATTTGGTCTGCTCTCGCCGCGAGCGCTTCTTACCTTCGCCTTCATAGACGTAAGTGCCGTCCTTGAAAAATTCGGTCGAGGCGGGGTCGAGCGCCAGACTGACATTATCGCCCGGCTTGTAGCCGGCCTTCTCGATCGCCTTCATCACAAAGTCCAGCGCGGCATCTGCGGAAGCGAGATTCGGCGCGAAGCCGCCTTCGTCGCCGACATTGGTGTTGTGGCCAGCATCCTTTAACGCACCGCGCAGGGTGTGGAAAATCTCCGAGCCGGCGCGCAGCGCTTCGGCAAACGTTGCCATGCCGAGCGGCACGATCATGAATTCCTGGAAATCGATGGGGTTGTCGGCATGCGCGCCGCCATTGACGATATTCATCATCGGCACCGGCAGAAGCCGCGCCGACGTGCCGCCGACATAGCGATAGAGCGGAAGCTGATTGGCAATCGCCGCGGCTTTGGCAGCGGCGAGCGACACGCCGAGAATGGCGTTGGCGCCGAGCCGGCTTTTGTTGGGCGTGCCGTCGAGCGCGATCATGGTCTCGTCGAGCTTGACCTGCGCCTCGGCATCCATGCCAGCGAGTGCATCGAAAATCTCGCCATTGACGGCTTCGACGGCGTTGCGCACGCCCTTGCCGAGATAGCGCTTCTTGTCGCCGTCGCGCAGTTCGACCGCCTCGTGGGCGCCGGTCGAAGCGCCGGACGGCACGCCGGCGCGGCCGAGCGACCCGTCCTCGAGCACCACGTCGACCTCGACGGTCGGGTTGCCGCGGCTGTCCAAAATCTCCCGGCCGATAATGTCGACGATGGCGGTCATGCCTGGTCCCCGGATAAACAGAATGGCGCTTGATCGCTGGCTCATGCGCCGCGAAGGGCTTCTACAGGATTGGGGAGCCTCTTGTCATGGTCTCTTGTCATGGCCTCTTGTCATGCTTGGGCAAGCAAGGCATGCAGTCGTGCTATGGTCGGAAAAACGACGACAAAGCCGCCGCAAAAAGCGCCTCAACTGCGCCGCCTCTCGCCGCCTCCCGCCTCGCCCGAAGAGGCCGTACTCGACCGCGTGCCCAATCCGCATCCGGACGCCAATTACCTCGCGCGCTTCACCTTTCCTGAATTCACCGTGATGTGCCCGGTCACAGGACAACCGGACTTCGCGACGCTTGTCATAGACTACGTGCCGAAGGCTTGGCTGGTCGAGTCAAAGTCGCTGAAGCTCTATCTGAATAGTTTTCGCAATCACGGCGCATTTCACGAGGCCTGCACGATCGATATCGGCAAAAAACTCGTCGGGCTGTTGAAACCGAAGTGGCTGCGCATAGGTGGCTATTTCCATCCGCGCGGCGGCATGCCGATCGACGTGTTCTGGCAGGCGGGAAAGCTGCCGTCGGGTGTTTGGCTGCCCGATCAGGGCGTTGCCACCTATCGCGCGCGCTAACCGTCCTGATCACGCTTTGATCGCGAGCGCGCCGCAAAGACTTGCCGTCAGCACCTGTACCTCGACCGCCGGATCTGCGGCGCGCATCACGCCGCCCATAACGGCAATCCCCGCGCAGCCAGCGGCGATCACGTCGCCGATGCGCACGGTATTGATGCCACCGATGGCAAGGAGCGGCACGTGCGCTGCGGCCGCCAGTTCGCGCAAGCCCTTGCGGCCGATCTCGGGGCCATAGCCCGGCTTGCTCGGCGTTTCAAAAGCCGGACCGGCAATGGCGTAGTCGACTGTCGCGGGATCGACCGCGGCAGCCTCGGTGGCGGTGTGGATCGACAAGCCGATGAGCTTTCCCGCACCCAGGAGCTTGCGCGCCGCCGCCGCATCGCTGCCTGAGGGCAAGTGCACGCCGTCAGTGCCGGCAAGATCGGCCAGCGCCGCTTCACCATGCAGCATCAGGCACGCATTGTGCCGGCGCGTGGTCGGCAACAGCGTTCGCGCCAGTAGGATTTGCTCGTCCTCCGGCAAGTCCTTTTCGCGCAGGCTGACCCAGCGGCAGCCGGCCGCCAGTGCCAAGCCGACGATCTCAACAAGCGGACGTAGCGCTTGATGACGATCGGTAACCACCAGTAATGGCGGATCGGGAAGCTTCATTGCGGCGCGAGTTTAGACAGTTTACCGCCGTGCTGCTGGGTGTAATTTTTGCGATTAGTGGCCGACCGGTGCGTAGCTCGAAACAGCGGTTGCCGCCAGGCTCGGCGCGGCCATCGGCACCAGGTGACGCGGAATAACGATACGTTGCCCCTCGGTGAGAGGCGTGCGTGGCGACACCGCATTGATCTCGGCAAGCGACCATAACGGCACGTGATAGGTATCGGCAAAGGTTTTCAAAGTATCGCCGGCATGCGCCGCCATCGGCTGGCCGGAATCCCACAATTCGACCGCAGCGTCGGAGGGGACCTCGAGGCGAATTGGAATTGCGTCGCCTTCGGCGGTGGGCGGTGTCGAGGCCAGCTCGACGATTTTTTCGACCAATTGCTCCTGAATGCGGTCGGCCTTCTCGATATTGATATGAATGAGCTCGTTGTGATCTTTTAGATTGTAGCTGGCATAGTGACCGTGGAAGCGCGTGCCCTGCACGACGTTGCCGCCGCCCATCACATTCGTTGACTGAAAAATATTGATATAGCGCTCGACATTCGGCGGCACATCGTCGGCGATGCGGCTCGGGTCATAGGTGACGACGAGGTTCACCGGAATGTCGTTGGCGTTGAGCAGTTCGGCAAAGGCCAAGGTGGCGTCGCCGCCCATCGAATGGCCGATCAGAATGATGGGTTGCGGATCGCGGCGATAATCACGGATGGCCTGATCGGCGACCGGGCGCCACATTAGATAGGTGTCGACGCTCGCCGGCAGACCGGTATGCCGGATCCGTTCGGCGAGCTTGTCCATGCCGCGCGAATAGATCAGCCCGGCGATGCCGCGGAACAGATAGGCGCGGCCGCGCGGCGTGACATTGACGCTCTGAGTTGCCGGCGGCGCAACGGTGGTGTCGCGAGCATCGGCCACGACGACAGGTTTTGCCGTGGCGCTCGCGGCAGGAGCAGGCGTCGGCTGTGGCGCGTTGGTTTGATTTTGCGCAGCGCGCGCGAACAGCGAATTCAAAGACTCGGTGTCGTTCCGGCTTGGCGTCGTGGGCGCGGTAGAGGCGGTGCTGGCGGGATCGGCATTCGCCGACGAATTGTCCGTGGTGTTCTTCCAATCCGACGATTTACTCGACCCAAAGCCCGACGAATTGAACGACGAGGTGTCGAACATCGAATAGCTGCCGCAGCCGGCAAGGCTCACCGCCAGCAGCAGCGCACCGATCTGTTTCGACTGCACCATGTAGGTTCGTCGTCCCCCAGCTAATGCTGCCAAGCCCAGCCAAACAGCGAAGTCTACGCCGCGCTTTGTCCACGCGCTTCTGTCGGGTGCGATAGGCCGAGAATCGCCATCCGCCCTTCGTCTTGCCGGAGCAGACCGCGAATTTGTTAATTTCCCCCGAACAAACGTTAACCATCGCCCGTGGCGGGGATGATTTCACGGTTTTCACCGGGCTTTTTCGCGGCAAAGGGCTGTTGCAAGGGCAATCAGGCACAAGCATTTAGAGGTTGAGCCCGCAATCCTTGGCCGTGCTATGGCACGCCCTCGATCATCGCAACTAAGACCCCGAATTTACCTCCAAAACCGCCGCAGAAACCGCCTTATGAACCGTCCCGCTCGGATTTCCTTCGTCTCGCTTGGTTGCCCCAAGGCGCTGGTCGATTCCGAGCGCATTATTACGCGGCTGCGCGCGGAGGGTTATGAGCTTGCCCGCGAGCACAAGGGCGCGGACCTCGCGATCGTCAATACCTGCGGATTTCTCGACAGCGCCCAGGCGGAATCGCTCGCCGCCATTGGCACGGCCATGGCCGAAAACGGCAAGGTGATCGTCACCGGCTGCATGGGCGCCGAGCCGGAAAAGATCACGGCGGTGCATCCCGGCGTGCTCGCGGTGTCAGGCCCTCAGCAATATGAGAGCGTGCTCGACGCGGTGCATCGCGCCGCCCCGCCGCAGCACGATCCCTATGCCGATCTGATCCCGCCCGAGGGCATCAAGCTCACGCCGCGGCACTACGCTTACCTGAAGATTTCGGAAGGCTGCAATAATCGCTGCACCTTCTGCATCATCCCCAAATTGCGCGGCGATCTGGTGTCGCGCCCGGCCGCCGACGTGCTGGGCGAAGCTGAAAAGCTGGTTGCGGCGGGAGTGAAAGAACTCCTGGTCATTTCCCAGGACACTTCGGCCTATGGCGTCGACCTGAAATATGCGGCGAGCCGCTGGAAGGACCGCGAGGTCCGGGCAAAATTTCTCGATCTGGCGCGCGAGCTCGGCGAGTTCGGCGTCTGGGTGCGGCTGCACTACGTCTATCCCTACCCTCATGTCGACGAGGTCATTTCCCTGATGGCTGACGGCAAGGTGCTGCCTTATCTCGACGTGCCGTTTCAGCACGCCAGCCCTGATGTTCTCAAACGCATGCGCCGGCCGGCGGCGCAAGAAGAGACGCTCGAGCGCATCTCGCGCTGGCGGGACATCTGTCCGAGCCTGACGATCCGTTCCACTTTCATCGTCGGCTTCCCCGGCGAGACGGACGAGGAGTTTGCGCGGCTGCTCGACTGGCTGAGCGAAGCGCAGCTCGATCGTGTCGGCTGTTTCCGTTACGAGCCGGTCGCGGGTGCGGCATCAAACGATCTCGCGGCAGCTGTGCCGGATGAGATCAAAGAACAGCGCTGGCATCGCCTGATGCAGCATCAGCAGGCGATTTCGCAGAAACGCCTCAAACGCAAAGTCGGCAACCGCGAGCGTGTCATCATCGACGAAGTCGGACCGACCGTCGCCAAGGGCCGCAGCAGAGGCGACGCGCCGCAGATCGACGGCAGCGTTTTTGTCGCGAGCCACCGGCCGCTCCGCGTCGGCGAGATCGCGACCGTGAAGATCGAGCGGGCTGACGCTTACGATCTTCATGGCACAGCCGTCGGTTATTAGGCTAGAAACGCTGCGCTGTTTGCATTTTTGACTGTCCGAATTGGCCATCCTCCAACATCTCAGGTCACGCTCCATGCCGCTTTCCGACACGATCAAGACCCTTATCCGCAACGCCTGGGACGACGGCTATCCGTGTCTGGTGGCGACCTCCGGTCCACAGGGGCCCAATATCAGCCCCAAGGGCAGCATGATCGTGTTCGACGACACGCATCTGGCTTATTGGGAACGCTCCAAACGCACCGCGCTCGATAATCTCGCTCACGACAAGCGCATCTGCGTGATGTACGCCAACTTCAAAGCCCAGCGTGACGGCGTCTTGGAGAGCGGCTTCCTGCGTTTCTTCGGCAGTGTCGAACTGCACGAAAGCGGGCCCATTCATGATGCGATCTTCGCCAAATTGCTGCCGCGGGAGCAAACCCATGTCGGGGCCGACACAGGCATCGGCGTGCTGGTCAAGATCGACAAGGCTGTCGATGTGCGCGGCAAGCCGCTGATTTAACGCAATTAGATTTGTTGTTTGAGTATGATCTTTTCCGAAAACCGGTCTCCACTTTTCGGGATCATGCTCTGATCAGCAGCCCTCCGCGACGACCCGGCAAATCGCGCCCGTGAGCCGAGCAAGATCGTCGTCGCCGATCGTAAAGGCCGGGGTGAGATAGACGATATTGCCGAACGGCCGGATAAACACGCCTTTGGCGATAAAGCGCTGCCGCAAGGCGTTGACGTCGGCGATGCCTTCGAGTTCGACCGCCCCTATAGCGCCTTTGACCCGCACATCCTTCACGCCGTGATGTTTCCTGCACGGCTCGAGTCCGGCGCGGAGCGCCGCTGCGATCTTGGCCACCTGATCGATCCGCGGTTCGCGCGCAAACAGATCGAGCGAGGCATTAGCGGCCGCGCAAGCGAGCGGGTTGGCCATGAAGGTCGGCCCGTGCATCAGCGCGGAAGCCGGATCGTCCGACCAGAAGGCCTCGAAAACGTTGCGGCGTGCGATGGTGGCGGCAAGCGGCAGCGTGCCGCCGGTCAGGGCTTTCGACAAAGTGAGGATATCGGGAACGACGCCGGCCTCTTGGAAGGCGAACATTGCGCCAGTACGGCCAAAGCCAGTGAAGATTTCATCGAAGATCAGCAATATCTCGTAACGGTCTGCAATCGCCCGCAAAGTCTTGAGGACACCGGCATTATGAAAGCGCATGCCGCCGGCACCCTGCACCAAGGGCTCGACGATGATTGCGGCGACCTCGTCGGCGCGGTGAGCGAGCGCGGCTTCGAACGCCGCCGTGGTCGCTTCATCCACCGGCAAATCGACGATGATCTGCTCCGGCAGCAGCCCGCGGAATGCTACGTGAAAGCTTCCTTCCGGGTCGGACACGGCCATCGCTCCGGTCGTGTCGCCATGATAACCGCCGGTGAAGGCGACGATCCGGTTGCGGCCGCGGATGCCGCGGTTGCGCCAGTACTGCACCGCCATTTTCAGCGCAACTTCGACCGCGACCGAACCGGAATCGCTGAAAAATACCCGGTCGAGATCGCACGTCTGGCTATCTTGAGCGAGCATAGCCAGTCGGCGCGCCAAAATCAGCGCTGGTTCGTGCACCAGGCCGCCGAACATTACGTGAGGCATGAGTGCCAATTGGCTCTCCACAGCCGCACGAATATGCGGATGGTTATAGCCGTGGCACGCCGTCCACCACGAGGCGATGCCGTCGACCAATTCGCGGCCGTCGGCAAGGACAATGCGGCTGCCATGGGTGGTCTTGACCGCGAGCGGCGGCGGCGCCGTTTTCATCTGGGCGTAGGGCAGCCAGACGTGGTCGAGGCCCGGTTCGTACCAGGTGGGTGCGGCTACCCCTTTGTTCTCGCTGGCTTTGCCCGACATTCGGCGCTTTCATGGAACTTATGGCGGTCATTGTGCCGATATTCGCCGCCTGGGCTAGGCCGCGGTCGCGGCTTTGTTAGAGCAAGGAAAGCGATGCGCTCGTTGAGTGAATTTGCTGCCGAAAAGCTCGGTGTTTTGGAACGGGCGAAGCTGCGCCGTACGCCCGAGGAGACGGCGCGGGCCGGGATTTGGGTTGAGCGCAACGGCCGTCGCCTCCTCTCGTTCTCGTGCAACGACTATCTCAATCTCAGCCAGCATCCGAAGATCATCGCTGCCGCGATCGCCGCGACGGAACGCTACGGCATCGGCGCCGGCGCGTCGCGGCTCGTGACTGGCAATCACCCACTCTATGCCGAGCTCGAAGAACGGCTGGCGCGGCTCAAAGGCAGCGAAGCGGCTTGCGTCTTCGGTTCGGGCTATCTCGCCAATACCGGCATCGTTCCCGTGCTGGTCGGGCCCGATGATCTGATCGTGCTCGACGAGTTATCGCACGCCTGTCTTCATGCCGGTGCCAAACTCAGCGGCGCTAAGATTCATCTCTATCGCCACGCCAATGCGGCACATGTGCAAACGCTGCTGGCCGCGCACCGCGCCGAAACCAAACGCGCCCTCATCGCGACCGATGGCGTTTTCTCCATGGATGGCGATCTGGCGCCGCTTGCCGAACTCGCCGATATCGCCAAGCACTTCGACGCCTGGCTCCTGTCCGACGACGCCCACGGCTTGGGCGTGGTCGGCGGCGGTCGCGGCTCGACATTTGCGGTAGGCGGCGCTGAAGTGCCGTTGCAGATGGGCACGCTGTCAAAGGCCGTCGGCACCTATGGCGGCTATTTGTGCGCCTCGCAGCCGGTGATCGATTTGATGCGCACCCGCGCCCGCACCTTCATCTATTCGACCGGCCTGCCGCCGCCGGTCGTCGCCGCGGCCATTGCCGCGCTCGATGTGATCGAAACCGAGCCGGGTTATGTCGCCGAGCCGTTGCGCAAAGCCCGCCAGTTCACGCGCGCCCTCAACCTTCCGGAAGCGCAGAGCGCCATAGTGCCGGTGATTGTCGGGGAAACCGAAGCTGCGCTTTCCGCGTCCGAACTTCTGCGCAACGAAGGCTTTCTCGTTGTTGCCATCCGGCCACCGACGGTGCCGCCCGGAACGGCTCGGCTGCGCTTTGCCTTTACCGCGCAACATCCGGACGCCGAAATCGAACGGCTTGCCGACGCCGTCCGCCGACGCGTGATAAGGCATTGACGCGTGACCGCGATCTTCATCACCGGAACCGGGACGGACGTCGGCAAGACCTACGTCACCGCCGCGCTGATCCGGCATTTGCGCCAAATGGGCCGAAGCGTCGAGGCATTGAAGCCAGTGGTGAGCGGCTTTGATCCAGCTTTGCCGGCGACGAGTGATCCGGGCGTCCTATTGAAAGCGCTGGGGTTTTCGGTAACGCAGCAAGACATCGAGCGGATCTCGCCCTGGCGGTATCGTGCTCCGGTGTCGCCCGACCTCGCCGCCAAACGCGAGGGCCAGACTATCGACGTCGACGGCGTTATCAGCTTTTGCCGGACCGCGATCGACCAGTGCCGCGACATCCTGCTGATCGAGGGCGTCGGCGGCATCATGGTGCCGCTGGACGATCAGCGCACGGTGCTCGACCTGATGATGGCGCTGCAATTGCCGCTGATCCTGGTTGCGGGTTCCTATCTCGGCACAATCAGTCACACGCTGACTGCGCTCGACGCGCTGTTTCGCCGCAATCTGAAGGTTTTGGCGACAATCGTCAGCGAGACGCCCAATTCCACGGTGCCGTTAGCCGATACCGTCGCGGCAATCGCACGTTTTGCAAACCCGGTGATTGGCCTGCCGCGGCAAAGGTATAGCCGAGCCGCCGGCTCTGAGACGCCGCCGGACGAGAAAGCAGGCCGCACCGTTGCCGCATTCGACCGTATCTTCAGCGGGCCGGACTCATCCTAGGTTATCTGACCGGGCGCGAAGCATTGACGACACGTGAGTCGACAATGGCCGCCACCTCGATAGAATTGCCACCATGGCCAAACAAATTCACCTTGTTCTCGCGGGCGTAGCGACCGGAGCGGCCCTGACGCTTCTCGCGAGCCAAATTCCGATCGGCGCCCTGGCAAAATCCGCCGGCCACGCCGATGAATACCGGGTGCTGGAACTTTTCGACGACGCCTTCGAGCAGGTGCGGCAGAACTACGTCGAAAAACCCGACGACAAAAAGCTGATCGAGAATGCCATCAACGGCATGATGGCCGCGCTCGGCGATTCTTATTATCTCGATGCCAAATCGGCGAGCCACACCGTGGCCTGCACGACGAGCGGCTGCCCCTCAGCCGATGTCGGACTTCGTTTCACCATCGCCGATGGGCTGCCAAGGGTCATAACGGCGATCGACGGTTCGCCCGCGGCCAAGGCCGGCCTCCAGACGGGCGATATCATCACCACGATCGACGATCAGCCGCTTGACGAGCTCACGGCCTATCAGGTCGGCCAAATGCTCAACGGCGAGCCCGGCACGACGGTGCATTTGAGCGTCGGGCGTCCCGGTTCGGACAAACCGATCGACCTCGCCTTGGTCCGCGATCACGTCACCGCGCGCTCCGTCCGCTCGCAGGTCGAAGGCGGCGATATCGGCTATATCAGGGTGGCGCAGTTCAACGACAATACGGCCGACGAGCTGAAGAAGGCGATGGAAGAGATCGCCGCCGCGGTTCCGGCCGACAAGCTCAAAGGCTATGTTGTCGATCTGCGCAATAATCCCGGTGGCATCTTGGACGGCGCCGTTGCGGTAAGCGATGCGTTCCTCGACGGCGGCGCTATCGTTGCAATCGGCGGCCGCACCGCGAGCAACGCCAAGGACATCCGTGTCAAGGCCAGCAATCTCAGCAATGGCAAGCGCGTTGTGGTTCTCATCAATGCCGGATCGGCGTCCACTGCCGAAGTCGTCGCCGGCGCGTTGCAAGACAACCATCGCGCCACACTGATCGGCACGCGCACCTATGGCGCGGGTTCGGTATTGACAGAGACCTCGCTCGGTCGCGGCCAGGGCACTCTCCGCCTCGCCACAGAACAGTATTTTACGCCCTCCGGCCATGCGATCGAGGCCAAGGGCATTTCACCCGATATCGAAGTGCCGCAGGACGTGCCCGACAATCTGAAATCGACCGCGCGGTCGGGCGCCGGCAAGAAGCCGGTCTTGCAATCCTATATTCCAGCCGACCCGAGTGCCGACAAGGCGCTTAGCCGCGCCTATGCCGAGTTGCGGGGAACGCACGCGAATTAACGCCTGGCGCGTCCGATGCGCGGCCCGCAGCGACTGCTCTCACCGGCGGTCGCATGAGTTCGTTTCTAATTAATCCTCCAAAAACGTGCGGCGCGAAGAGGCCCGACCACGTCTTTATTTGGCGAAGAAATGAACTTGCGCGATCGTTTCCATCGTGCCCTCGAAGTTGAACAGCGCGTGCAGAACAAAGGTCAGCACCGTCGAGCCGCTGCGCCAGCGCATGTAGCCCAAAAACAGCCCGACGACGAAAATCTGCAGGATGCCGACCCAGTCATATTGCACGTGCGGCGCCGCGAAGAGCACCGCGGTCGCAAGGACGCCGGGCCAAGCCAAGCGCTCAGGGCGGACGAAGCCGCGGAATAGAAAGCCACGAAACAAAATCTCTTCGCCCGCCGGCGCGACGACAATGGCGGCGAACAACATCCCCGGCAGCCAGCCCTCGGCGACGGCCGTCGTGTAGGATTGCAATTGAAACGGGGTCACCAGGGGCTGGCCGCTGAGCAGCAGCAACCCATCGCTCGCCGCGATCAAAAGCACGAGACCGCCGATGGCAAAAAGCAGTTGGCGCAGCTTTGGCCGAACCAGCGCCAGATAGTCAGCGGAATTGGCGTGCGCGAGCCGAACGGCAATGAGTACGACGGCGACGACGACCAGATTGAGCGGCAGCACGGACTCGGCGAGGAGCTTGCCGTCGTACGGGCTCGCCGCCAACAACGACAGGTCCCCGCGCTGCCACCAGATGACGGCAACGCTCGCCACGATCTGGCCCAAGGCATACGCCAGGACCGCCCAGCCAAGCGTTGCCCAGTAACCCCAAATTTTCATTGCGTTCCGTGACTGTCCTTACGGCACCAGGATGATCGAGCCGGTGGTGGAGCGCCCTTCCAGATCACGGTGCGCCTGCTGGGCATCGCGGAGCGGATATTTTTGGTTGATCGGAATTTTCACCGCGCCTTTGCCGACGACGTCGAACAGATCGTTGGCGATGGCCAGCAGATCCTCGCGCTTGGCGGCATAGGTGTTGAGTGTCGGCCGGGTCGCGAACAGCGAGCCTTTCTGCTGCAGGATATTGATGTTGAAGGCGTCGATCTGGCCCGACGAACTGCCGAAGCTTGCGAACAGGCCGAGCGGGCGGATGCAATCGAGCGACGCCGGGAAAGTGGTCTTGCCGACGCCGTCATAGACGACATCGCACAGCTTGCTGCCGGTGATCTCTTTGACGCGGGCGACGAAGTCCTCTTCGCGATAGAGGATCGTGTGGTGACAGCCATTGGCTTTAGCGAGCGCGGCCTTTTCCTTCGAGCCGACGGTGCCGATAACGTTGGCGCCGAGATAATTCGCCCATTGGCACAAGATCAGGCCGACGCCGCCGGCAGCGGCGTGCATCAAGATGTTCATGCCCTTCTCGACCTTGAAGGTCCGGCGTAACAGATATTCGGCCGTCATGCCCTTGAGCATCATTGCGGCGGCCTGCTCGTAGCTGATATTGGCCGGAAGTTTCACGGCGCGATCTGCCGGCACCAGCCGTTCGGCGGTGTAGCAGCCAAGCGGCAACACATAGGCGACGCGGTCGCCGACCTTGAGGTCGCTGACGCCCGGCCCGACCGCAACGACCTCGCCGGCCGCTTCATTGCCAATGATAAATGGCATGCCGCCCGCCGCCGGATAGAGGCCCATGCGGAAGTAAGTGTCGATGAAGTTGACGCCGCAGGCGTGTTGCTTGACCCGGACCTGGCCCTGCCCCGGCGCTCCCACTTCAACTTCTTCATAGGTCAAAACCTCTGGCCCACCCGGCTTATGAACGCGTACAGCCGCAACCATTTTCCTCTCCTTCAACAAATTCGCATTGTGTTTAGAAAAGCTCGGCCGGGATCATAGGCGGCAGCAACTCGAATACAAGGCACAGCTTCCTCTGCGGCCGCCGGCGCTTACGGCGAAGTCAACGCGCGCCAGAGACGTTGAGCACGGCGCCGGTGACATAGGAGGCTGCATCCGAGAGCAGGAACAGCACGGTTTCGGCGATTTCGTCGGGTTCGCCAGGCCGCCCCATTGGTAATAGCGGCGTGATCCGCTCGAGCCGTCCGGGCTCGTGAATTTCTGTCCTTGTCGGGCCCGGCCGCACCGCATTGACGCGGATGCCTTCCTTGGCCACTTCGCGAGCGAGCCCATTGGTGAGCGCATCGACGCCGCCCTTGGCGGCGGCATAAAAGACATATTCGCCCGCGCCACCGGTCAGCGCCGCAATCGACGACAACAGTACGATCGAACCGCCCTTGCCGCCATGCGCTGTCAACATGCGGCGCACCGCTTCGCGCGCGCAGATGATGGCGCCGAACAGATTGACGTCGAGCACCTCGCGGATGGTCGCCGCGCTCGCCGCATCGAGCCGCGAGTTCTTGCCGCCGATGCCGGAACTGTGGACGAAATGAGTGATCGGCCCGAGCGCCTGCGTCGCTTGGTCGAAGACGCGCAGAATATCCTCTTCCTTTGTCATGTCGCCCTGGAGCGTCACGGCGCGGCCACCGGCCTTTTTCACCGCCGCGGCAACCTCTTCGGCGGCGTCAGCGCGGCTCATGTAATTGATGGCGACGTCATAGCCGCGTGCGGCCGCAAGCTTTGCTGTCGATGCGCCAATGCCTCGGCTGCCGCCGGCAATAAGCAGAACGGGTCGCGGCATGGCAAGGCTCCTTCAAGATGTGCGGGCGGATAAGACAGCCTGGAGAGAAACGGATCAAGAGTGAGGTGGCGTCACGGATGGTGGCGGCGCAAGAACCCTGCGGCGATGAAATAAATCGCCAGCGCGCATAGTCCTGCCTGGGTCCAAAAGCCAGGATTGAGATTCATCGCAACGGCGTAAGCGGCAAGCAGCGCCCAGAGGATAAGCGCCACGAGCGTGATCTCGCGCAAATGCGCAATCCGCATCGGATGCACAACATGAAACGGCACAAAGGTCAGCACCGCCAGCGCGGCGATCGATAGCGTCGCCGGCAAGGGATCGGGCTTGAGCACGAACAGATAGAACACGGCGACATTCCACACCGCCGGAAAGCCGCGAAAGTAATAGTCGGATGTTTTCATCAGCCGATCGGCGAAATAGAGCGAGCCGGTGACGACAATCAGGATGCCGAGCGGGATGGCGATGGCAGGCGGCACGCGCCCGCTTGCGACAACAGCATAGGCCGGGACGAATACGTAATTGAGGATGTCGACCACAAGATCAAGCACGTCGCCCGACCAGCGCGGCAGCACCTCCGCGACGCGGAGCCGACGAGCGAAGGTTCCGTCGATACCGTCGATGAATAGCGCGATGCCGAGCCAGACGAACATTTGTGGCCAGTCGCTGCGGACCGCGGCAATGAGGGCCAAAAGCGCGCAGGCCGCACCGGACGCAGTAAAGATATGGACGGCGAAGGCCGCCGTCGTTAATTGCGGGGCTGCGGCTGCCGGTTTGGCCAATGGCTCGCCGGGGTTCAATGGCTCAACAGGGTTCATACCCTAAGGGTACACGTGAAATCGAAGATCGGACAGAATGTCCCTGTGATCGCTTGTCTTTCGATCATAAATCCTAAAGGTCGCGCATTGGTTGGCGAACCGCGCCGAAGCGAACGGTTGACAGTGTGAACAGCGCCATTTCCCCTTTCACGAGCGAAGTTGCCGTTGTTGGCGGTGGACCGGCCGGACTTGTCAGCGCCATCGCGCTCCAGGCGGCAGGCGCAGAGACGCTCCTGATTGCGCCCAGGGCAGAGCCTGACCACCGCACCACCGCGCTGTTGGCAAGCTCGGTCAAGGCGCTGGAAACGCTCGGCGTCTGGCAGGCTTGCATTCCATATGCTGCGCCGCTGAAAATGCTTCGCATCGTCGATGACACGCAGCGTCTGTTTCGCGCGCCGGAGACGTTTTTTGACGCCGCCGAGATCGGGCTCGATGCCTTCGGCTACAATATCGAAAACCGGCACCTCGTCGCCGCGCTCGAAGCGCGCGTCAGCGAACTTGCGCTTGCGCGGATCACGGTTCCCGCGCATGCGGTGAAGAGCGACGCCGACGGCGTCACGATCAAACACGCCGACGGCGAGGTGCGGGCACGTCTTGCGATTGGCGCTGACGGTGTGCGTTCGCTGTGCCGCATGGCGGCGGGAATTTCCACGCGCCGTCGGACTTATCCGCAGACAGCGCTGACGCTCAATCTCAGTCATGGCCGCTCGCATGACGAGACATCGACCGAGTTTCACACCGAAAGCGGCCCGTTCACCCTCGTGCCCCTGCCCGGCCAGCGATCGAGTCTGGTCTGCGTGCGCGATCCTGACCGCGCGCGCGTGCTGGCCGCTATGGATGACACGGCACTGTCCGACGAGATCGAGCGCCGCGCGCACTCGCATCTCGGCAAAATGCGCGTCGAGCCCGGCCGTGGCATTTTTCCGCTCGCGGTCGAGACCGCCCAGGCCTTTTCCGCCAAGCGCATTGCATTGGTCGGCGAAGCCGCTCATGTCGTGCCGCCGATCGGCGCGCAAGGACTCAATCTCGGGCTGCGCGACGCCGCGACCATTGCAGAAATCGTCGCTGATGCGCGGCGTGGTGGTCTCGATATCGGCGGTGCGAGCGTGCTCGCGCACTACGAAAGACAGCGCCGGGCCGATGTCATGAGCCGAGCCACCGCCGTCGATCTGCTCAATCGGAGCCTGCTCACGGATTTTGCCCCCGTGCACGGCGCGCGCGGTTTGTCGCTCTACCTGGTCGATCGTATTGGACCGCTGCGGCGCGCCATGATGCGTGAGGGGGTGGCGCCCGCCGTCTCGCAGCCACGTTTGATGCGCGGCGAGATGGTGTAACGGGTATGACAATCGGCGCCATTTCGTGAGCAAATGGCGTCAAAAGCGGCTTGGCGAGGTCCTGCCCTTCAGCCTAGCCTTGTGCAACTTGGGTTGCGGGGAATGCCCAATGAAACTACCGCGCAATTTCTTCAAGCCGCTCGCGATCGGCGCGCCGGCGCCGCTGCGCGAATTGCCGCTGCGGCTCGAGCGGATGATCCATTTCGTGCCGCCGCATATCGAGAAACTGCGCGCCAAAGTGCCCGAGCTCATCGCTCAGGTCGATGTCGTGCTTGGCAATCTTGAGGACGCCATTCCCGCCGACGCCAAGGACGCCGCGCGGCGGGGTTTCATTGCCATGGCGCAAGCGTGCGATTTCGGCGAAACCGGATTGTGGACACGCATCAATGCGCTCAATTCACCCTGGATGCTCGATGACGTCACCCAGATCGTTGGCGCGGTCGGACAGAAGCTCGATGTCGTTATGCTACCGAAGGTCGAAGGCGCATGGGACATTCACTATCTCGATCAGCTTCTCGCGCAACTTGAGGCCAAGAACGGCGTCAAGAAGCCGATCCTGATCCACGCCATTCTCGAAACGGCCGAAGGCGTCGACAATGTCGCCGACATCGCGGCCGCCTCGCCGCGCATGCACGGCATCAGCCTCGGGCCCGCCGATCTCGCGGCCTCGCGTGCGATGAAGACGACGCGCGTCGGCGGCGGACATCCCGACTACAAGGTTCTCGCCGACGCGACCTCGCCGGATGCACCGCGGGCGAGCTTCCAGCAGGATCTGTGGCATTACACGATCGCCAAAATGGTCGACGCCTGCGCGTCCGCCGGCATCAAGGCGTTCTACGGTCCGTTCGGCGACTTCGCTGACGGCGCCGCCTGCGAGGCGCAGTTCCGCAACGCCTTCCTTATGGGCTGCGTCGGCGCCTGGACGCTGCATCCAAGCCAGGTGCCGATCGCCAAGCGCGTGTTCTCGCCGGAGCCGTCGGAAGTCGCCTTCGCCAAGAAGATCATCGCCGCTATGCCCGATGGCAGCGGCGCGGTCATGATCGACGGCAAAATGCAGGACGACGCGACCTGGAAACAAGCCAAGGTTTTGGTGGATTTGGCCGCGTTGGTTGCAGAAAAAGACCAGGAAATGGGGCAGAGATACGGATTATGAACAATCGTTCAGTAAAGTCGTGGCGCTGGGTTCACAAAGCCTGTTAGGAAAGGCCAGACTACGATCGTAGCGTTGTTTCCAGTCCGCCGCAGGCGGTAAGTTAGGCATCGGAATGAGCAAGATTCGGATCGCCAAGTACCAGATTGGCCAAGTTGTTCGGCACCGCCTTTATCCGTTCCGCGGCGTCGTCTTCGACATCGACCCGATATTCGACAATACCGACGAGTGGTATGAGGCGATCCCGGCCGAAATCCGGCCGCATAAGGATCAGCCGTTCTATCATCTGTTCGCGGAGAACGACGAAACCGAATACGTCGCCTATGTCTCCGAGCAGAACCTGTTGCCTGACACCACCGGTGAGCCGGTGCGCCATCCGCAGGTCGCTGAGGTTTTTATCAAAGACGGCAAAGGCGGTTATCGCCCGCGCACGGCCTCGGTCCACTAGACCGCACGAGAATAAACAAGCGACAGAGCAGGTAGCATCTGGAACGCACCGCCGCGCGCGGCGCTGCGTTCCAGATCTGCTAGGCTCGCCTACTGCTGCGGAGCCGGTGCCGGCGCGTTGGAAGACTGCGGCGCGCCGCCCTGCTGCTGCTCGAGCCGCTTGCGGGCGTCATCGGCACGCTTCTGCAGCTCTTCCTGCAGCTTCTGCTGCTGCTCTTCGAAGACCTTCGGATCGGTCGGCGGACCTTCATAGGCCTTGGCGAAATCGCCAAGCGGCAGCGGCAGGTTGATCGGCTGCGCGGTCGAGTTGATCGCCTGCACGAAGAGCTGCTGCCCCTTCTTCATTTTCCCGATCATGTCAGGGGTCGCTTCGTAGTCGGCCATGCAGCCGTTGGTGAAGCAGATGACATAAGGCGCGGTCAGTGGCTGGTTCTGGTCGATGATCAGCCGGGTGCCGTGAATGAGCTGCATGCCAAGCGGCAGCGTGACGCGCAGGATCTTCTTCGGCTCGCCTTCCGGCTCGATCAGCACGGCCGCGACCACCGGCATGCCGGATTCAATGCGTGCGTCCTTGCCGGTGAAGCAGACCTGCTTGGAATTCGGATCGTTCTGATTGGCCTTGAGGCAGAACTTGGTCCACGGCGAATAGATCAGCTGCACTTGCTGCTGCTGTTGGTCGCCACCTTGAGGCTGCCCCTGAGCCTGGCCTTGGTCCGGCGGAGCTGCCGGTGGTTGCTGCGCCGCTGCGGGCGGCGTGGCCGGCTTCGGCTTTGGTGCCGCCGGTTTCGGCTTTGCGGCCGGCGCTGCGGGCGCCACAGGCGCGGGAACCGGCTGTTGCGCTTGAGCGATCGAGGCACTCGCCGTCGCGAGCGCAACCGTCAAGATCGCGGTCTGGCCAATCGTCCTGCTGATGGCAGCGAGCGTCCGGCTCACCGGCCGTGCCGGCGCCGACGCGTTCCGATAGTTCATGAAATTTCCTCTTTCGTCCTGCCACCCGGAAACCAACCTGAAACCCAGCTGGATCGCGGCGATTTCCGTGGTCAGATTGGCGTGTTCAGTGAGTTGATGTCGGGCACACCCGACATGTCCGTCGCCGCGCCGTCCCCCAGGCGACGGTCAATCGACGCATATTAAGGCAACAAAGTGACACCTACGACCTCCGGCCCGGCCCCATAGCGCAAATGTGGCGCTGGATAAAGTCCGATTAGAGGAACCGTGCGATAAGGCGCCGCAATAGCGCCGCCAAAGGCTCAAGCCACCCTTGCCGTGCTACAGTCGGCACCGTCACCCGAATCGTGGATATGCTTTTTTATTGCCGATGAGAGCCTCGCGAACCGCTTGCGCCGGCTTTGGCGTGTGGGCCGTCCTGTCCGGCACGCTGGCACTGCTCGCCGTGGTGCCGCAGGCGGCCGCCGAAGCGGCCGACGCGACCGTCAAGCCTGGCGGTACGATGCCAGCGTTGGCGATGCCCGCAATTGCGATGCACGGGGCTCCGGCGCTTCCCGACGACTTCGTTGCGCTGCCCTATGCCAATCCCGACGCGCCCAAAGGCGGCGCCATCATTGAAGGCGTGCTCGGCACTTTCGACAGCCTCAACCCTTTCATCGTCCAAGGCCTCGCCGTCCAGGCGATCCGCAGCTACGTGGTCGAAAGTCTGCTGGCGCGCGACTATGACGAGCCGTTCTCGCTGTACGGACTATTGGCCCGCACGGTCGAGACCGATGACGCGCGCACCCATGTGACGTTCGCGCTCAATCCGGCCGCGCGTTTTTCCGATGGCACTCCGGTTACTGCGGACGATGTCGTCTTCTCGTGGCAACTCTTGCGCGATCACGGCCGGCCCAATCACCGCATCTACTATTCCAAGGTCGCCAAGGCCGAGATCCTCGATCCGCTCACCGTGCGGTTCGATTTTGCCAATGGCAGCGACCGAGAATTGCCACTGATCCTGGGCCTTATGCCGGTGCTGCCGAAGCACGCCGTCGACGCGGCGAATTTCGAGAAGTCCACTTTAGCGAAGCCAATCGGCAGCGGACCCTATACGGTTGATAAGGTCGACGTCGGCAAAAGCGTCAGCTTGAAACGCAATCCGAATTATTGGGGCCAAAATCTTCCGATCAATCGCGGGCTATGGAATTTCGACACCGTGCGCTTCGACTTTTACCGCGACGGCAATGCTTATTTCGAAGCCTTCAAAGCTGGGCTCTATGACGTGCGCAGCGAAACCGATCCGACGCGCTGGCAGACCGGCTACGGTTTCCCCGCCGCGCGCGACGGCCGTGTGATCAAGGAAACCATTCCGAACGGGCTGCCGAAATTCGCCTCCGATTACGTGTTCAATACGCGGCGGCCGATCTTTGCCGATATCCGAGTGCGACAGGCGATTGCGCTCTTGTTCGACTTTCAATGGATCAACCGCAATTTCTTCTTCAATCTCTACAAACGCAGTGCAAGCTTCTTCGACGATTCCGAATTGTCCGCCTATCATCGCCCGGCCGATACGCGCGAGCGCGCGCTACTTGCGCCCTACCCTGACGCCGTGCGGCCTGATGTTCTCGACGGCACCTGGTCACCGCCGGTGACCGACGGTTCGGACCGCGACCGCGATACGCTGCGCCAGGCGCTCGAATTGTTCAAAGCCGCAGGCTACGAGCTCAAAGGCACGACGCTGCGCAACCGCGCAACCGGCGCGCCGTTCGCCTTCGAGATCATGGTGACGACGCGCGACGAGGAACGCCTGGCGCTCGCCTTTGCCAACCAATTGTCGCGCGCCGGCATCACGGCGCAGGTGCGCCTCGTCGACGCCGTGCAATACGACCAGCGTCTGGCGTCTTTCGAATTCGACATGACCGAATATCGCTGGGAGCAATCGCTGTCGCCCGGCAACGAACAGGCGTTCTATTGGGGCTCGGCCGCGGCCGATCAACGAGGCACGCGCAACTATATGGGCGTGCGCAGCGCCGCGGTCGATGCCATGATCGCGGCCATGTTGCAGGCGCGGCAGCGCCCCGATTTCGTCGCCGCCGTGCGCGCGCTCGACCGCGTTCTGATCTCGGGATCTTACGTCGTGCCGCTGTTCTATCTGCCCGATCAATGGGTGGCGCGCTGGGCCGCGATTTCGCATCCCGCGCACACCTCGCTATCCGGCTATCTGCCGGAAACCTGGTGGCATGAACCCGCGCAGGCGTTGCAATGATTCTCGGCGACACGCAGCCCGCGCGGCATCACGGCAGCCGCATCTCAATTGACGAGTTGTTTCGTCAGGTTGCGGCGCGCCGGCCGGATGCTGTTGCGCTCGTCGATGCGCCGAACCGCGAATGGTTCACCGACGGGCCGTCGCGGCGCCTGACCTTTGCCGAGGCCGACCGCATGGTGTCGGCGATCGCCGGACGCTTATCCCGCATGGGTTTGCCGATCGATACCATCGTCGGCATTCAATTGCCCAACATTGCCGAGAACATCCTGACTATTCTCGGCGTGCTGCGCGCGGGCATGATCGCAGCGCCGATGCCGCTATTGTGGCGAAGCGCCGATGCGGTCGCGGCAATGGCGCGGGTCGGCGCCAAGGCGCTGATCACCTGCGGGCGGGTCGGCAATTTCGAACATTGCCGTCTCGCTACCCGTGTTGCGGCAGATGTGTTCTCGATCCGCTATGTCTGCGGCTTCGGCGAAAATCTTTCCGATGGCGTCGTGCCGCTCGACGACCTGTTCACGATCGAGAAGCTCGATCCGATCCCGTTGCTTGCCCGCGACGGCAATGCCGCCACGCATCTTGCCGTGATCAGTTTCGAAATCGGCGAGGAAGGACCTGCGCCGGTCGCGCGCCGTCATCTCGAATTACTCGCGGGCGGCATGTGCGTCTTGTCCGAAGGCCGCTTTCAACCTTATGCAAACATACTTTCGACCATCGCACCGGCTTCGTTTGCCGGGATCAGCCTTACCCTTGTGCCTTGGCTCCTGACCGGCGGCACGCTGATCTTGCACCATGCTTTCGACGCCGATTTGTTCGCCGCACAACGGCACGACGAACGCTGCGGCACGCTGATCCTGCCGGCGCCGGTGGTCTTCCGCTTCGCCGAGACCGGCCTCTTCGCCAGCGAAAATCCGGCGACGATTTTGGCCGAGTGGCGAGCGCCGGACCGGCTCGTGGGCAGTTTGTTATGGCATCAACGGAATACGACGCTGGTCGATGTCGCGGTTTTCGGCGAGGCCGGCTTGGTGGCCGGCCGGCGCGGCGAAGACGGCAGGCCGTTGCCGATGCCGCTCGGCGCGGCCTATTCGCCGCGCGAGGGTGAAGGCGCAGCCGTATTCGCCGAGCTCAATCCAACCGCAATGAACACGCTCGCGTTGCGCGGCGCCATGGCGCCGCATCACCACTTTCCGCCACGGGTCGAACGTACCGATCTGCCGCATTTCGCCATCGGCAAGGACGGCTACATCGATAGCGGTTATGCCTGCCGCGTCGATCCGGTGCGGCAAGCGCTGGTTGTCACCGGGCCGCCGGCCGGCTTTGTCACTGTCGGCGGCTATCGTTTTCCGCTGCAGAAGCTGATCGAGACTGTCGCACGAATCAATGCCGGGGCGACGCTCACCGCCGAACTGGATCCGCTGATCGGTCATCGCCTGATCGGCACCGCAAGCGACTGCGCCGCCATGCAGATCGCGCTCAACGCCTACGGGCTCAATCCGCTCGTGGCGGCTGCCTTCGCGGACCACGGCGAACAGCAATTCCACAAGGCTGTGGCCGCCGGCTGAGCGATCACCGTTGCCGACATTGACGGCAAACTGAGCGCCGATGTTGACGCGGTATTAAGAGCCCTTTGGCATGGTCACAGGCTAGATCTGACAAAGCTCGCGCACCTCCCGCGGTCTTTAAGTCTACAGGTTGTCCAGTCCGGATGTTGTTCAATCCACATGGCGCTGCAAGGTCCGTTTGCCGTTATTGCCGATAGTTCGGCGCCGGACGTTGTCGAGGCGTTGCGCAAGGCTGGCGCCTATCCGGTCGTCGAGACCGGCTGGCGCGACGCGCCGGCGGCTCTCACTTCAATCGAGCCGGAAGGCGTTGTCGCCGCGGAACCATGCCCCGATCAATCGCGCGCGGCCTCCGTCGCTGCGGCGCTCGATGCGCACCACATTAAAGGCAGCGGTTTCTACATGCCGGTTCTTGCGCGCAGCCGCGACGACAGCGCTTGCCTCATCGCCGACGCACTGACGATCCCCGCCGCGATGGCGCCGGAGCGCATCGTCCGTCGGCTGACCGCGGCGCTTCGTATTCGCACGCTGCACAGCACGGTCATGCGCCGCATCGGCACGCTGGCCTCGCGTAGCGAGCAAGTTCCCGAGCTTCCGGTCAGCGATCCGCTCGACGAAGCGACCGTGCTGGTGGCCGGACGCGGGCGCACCTATCCGGCGCTTTCGGTCGCGGTCGGCGAGCAAGTCGGCCTGGTCGGCGCGCTCAGCGTCGAAAGTGCAGCCCGCGCGCTGAATGTCCGCGACATCGACGGCCTCGTGATCGGGGACGGCTTTGGCCCGCGAGTCGTCGAAGCCTTGCTCACAGTGCTCGCTGAAGATGCACGCTTTCGCGATCTGCCGGTGATCGTGCTCGGCAGCCATCCCGGCATCATCGAGCCTTTCGCGGCGCACCTTCCCAATCTCGACCGAATTTCCGAGGGGCCGAACCGGTTGGTCGATCGCTTTCTGCCCTATGTGCGCCAGCACGCCTTCGGCGAACGGCTCAAGCGCATGCTCAAATCGCTCGACGCCAAAGGCATGATCGATCCCGATACCGGGCTTCTCGGCCACGAGGCATTCTGGCGCGACCTCAATCGCGCCGTGGGCGATGCCGAGAAGCGCGGCGTCGGGCTGACCATCGCACGCTTTTCCTTCGGCGGCGGCGATCGCCGCACGAGCCTCGATGCGGCGCGGCTGGTCAGCCGGCTGATGCGGCAAGTGGATTTTGCTTGCCGCGAAGCTGACAATTCGATTTTCGCGGTGTTCACCGAAACCGACCTGCGCGCTGCCCATGTCGTGGCGCGGCGGATCGCCAGCATTCTGAAAAATACCATGCTGGCGCCCGATCGTAGGCCTGGCAAAATCGACGCCGCGGTGACGCTCGCGACATTAAAATCGACCGATAGCGTCGACTCTTTGATCTCACGCGTGGTCGGCGAAGTTGCGGCGGTCTAAACCGCACGCCACATAAAGGGCCGTTTCGCGGGCGATTTTACCCGACCGGGAATCCTGGACCAGGTCTTCCGGGCCATCTACCGTGCGCTAACATGTACCCTGCGTTAAGGTGACAGAGGCATAGAATCGAGGGCGTCGCCATGGAATCCTCAAGTGACATGCCGTCGGTACATATCGATGTGGTCTCCGACGTTGTTTGCCCGTGGTGCTATATCGGCAAGCGCAGGCTTGAAGAGGCAATCGCGCTGACGCCAGGCGCGAACGTCAGCATCAATTGGCGCGCTTATTTTCTCAATCCATGGATTCCGCGCGAAGGCATCGACCGGCAGACTTATCTGGAAACCAAATTCGGCTCGGTCGAGCGCTACGCGGTGATTGCCGAGCGCATCGCGTCCGCCGCCGCCCTGGAAGGCCTCGTCTATAATCCCGACAAGATCAGCCGGCAGCCGAACACGCTCGACTGCCATCGTCTCATACTGTGGTCGCGCAGCGCCACCGATCCCGGTCAAGTCAAGCAGCGGCTGATGGAGCTCTACTTCGCCGAGGGTGCCGATTTGAGCGACGCCAAAGTGCTGATCCAGGCGGCCGTCGATTGCGGCATGGACGGTGACCTGGTGCGCCGACTTCTCGCCAGCGACGCCGAAGTCGACCGCATCGAAGGCGATGCCAATGCCGCCAAGGAAGCCGGCATCGACGGCGTGCCCTGCTTCATTTTCGGCGGTAGTGTGATCGTCACTGGCGCGCAATCGCCGGAATATCTCGCCAGCGCCATTGAGCGGACAGCCGGACGGCAGGCGCGGCTGCGGGCCTAGCGGACCGAGAGTCCAGCTATCGCTTCGGGGCGCGCGACAGCGCTTCGGACCGACATTGCAGCTGCGAAGTTGATCGATCCGAACGTCGCAGCGCCGAAGCGGGCTCTGCGCTGTTTCCGCGCAGCCGGATTCGATAGAACCGTAGAAATCAAATCAAAAGTACAGCGCGAAATTTCATTGGCGCAGACGCAAAACCCGCTTGCCAGGAACCCGCCCAGCCATGCTCACGTTCCGAATGCGGTCCGCATCCTCGCGTTCCACCGGCAACGGCATAAACAAGGGAGAGTTTGAGATGAATATAGCTACAAAATTATCTCTGGCCTCGCTGCTTCTTCTGTCCTTCGCGGCGCCGCTTCAGGCACAAAGCCCCAAGCAGGGGGACTATTACGCTCCCGGCCAGATGAGCCCGCAGCAGCTCAGTCCGGCGCAGCAACAAAGAATACAACAGGGTGACTACTACGCGCCGAGCCAAACGGCTCCGCAACGGCTGAGCCCTGGCCAGGAACAACGACTGCAGCAAGGTGACTATTACAAGCCGGACAACAAATAGCGCGCGGAGTCATTGTTGCCAAAATACGTTTGCAAAGAAACGGTCACAGGCCCTGGAACGTGTTCCGGGACCTGTGAAGTTGCTGCGGCTCGGATCGCGATCCTTCGCGGCAAACACAATTAGTCGACGAGCTGGCCGGCGCCGTAGTCGTCGAGGCTTAACGCAACATGTAACCGCTAGAACGCGACCGGACCGACTGAACCAAACCACTTGCTGACTTTGGTGGGATCAGCCCGGTCCATGTAGAAGAAATGCGTCATCACAGGTCTCACGACCGGTTTGCTGCGGTCGTCCGGCGTCATCGTCACGATGCCGCGAAACACCTTGAGCATTCCGCCGTCCCAAAACTCCGCGACATCGTGATGGGCGGTGAAGCCGGTATCGATGAAGGCGCGCAAATTCTCGCGGATCGTCTCGCGCCCGTTCCATTGCGCAACGCCGAGCCGACATTCGGCATCTTCGGCAAAGCAGTCGAAACCCTTGCCGAATGTCTTGTCGTCGATTTCCTTCCAGAAATCGAGGAGCCATTGGGGCGGCACGGTTTTGGTGAAGGTTTGTGCGGTCATGGTATTCTCCAGATGGTCCATCGGACGCCGACGGCAGCCCGGACGTGAGGTCCGGATTTAGGCGGCAGCAGCGGGTAGGAAGAAAATCGTTGTGGCTG
>Ga0210388_10000251_pt1 | contig 47295 bp, 39 predicted proteins | sample IncBWC19OmetaG_FD_155485 | JGI IMG/M metagenome (GOLD analysis project Ga0210388, IMG submission 155485) | Forest soil microbial communities from Barre Woods Harvard Forest LTER site, Petersham, Massachusetts, United States - Inc-BW-C-19-O ...
CTCCTCAAGCGACGCGTCAGGCGCCAGCGGCCGCTTGTTGCCGTGCAGCCGCAGGATCTCCAGGCGACCGTGCACGTCTGGCACGTCCACCACGACCTGACGGTCAAAACGCCCCGGACGCAAAAGCGCCGGGTCGAGAATGTCTGGGCGGTTCGTCGCGCCCATCACGACCAGCCCGCCATCACCGGCGAAGCCGTCCATCTCCACCAGGATCTGGTTCAGCGTCTGCTCACGCTCGTCGTTACCCTGCCCGATCCCGGCGCCACGCTTACGCCCCGCCGCGTCGAGCTCGTCGATGAAGATGATCGCCGGTGACGCCTTACGCGCCTTACGAAACAAGTCACGCACACGCGCGGCGCCGACACCGACCAGCGACTCCACGAAATCCGACCCCGACACCGAGAAGAACGCCGCATCGGCTTCACCGGCGACGGCCTTCGCGAGCAGCGTCTTACCGGTACCCGGAGGCCCCACCAACAACACACCCTTCGGCGCCGCCGCACCCACCGCCAAATACTTGCTCGGATCCTGCAGATAGTCACGGATCTCGCGGAGCTCCGCCAGCGCCTCCCCAGCACCAGCGACATCCGCAAACGTGATCCTGTCACGCGTGCCCTTGCCCTTCTTACGCCCTTTCCCCGTGAACTCCGAGAACGCCGCCAGACCACCCGCGCCACCATCCGCACCAAGCCGCATGAACAACGAGAACAAGCACACCAGCAGCAGGATCGGGATCAGGAACTGGACGATGATCTCCTTGGTCGGCTTACCGACCTGCTGATCAACCGCGACCACCGCGCCACTCCCCGTCAATTCCCTCAACAACTGCTGCGTCAACGCACCCGACCCCGGATACGACGCCCACAACGCCTGCGCAACCCCACCCGCCGGAGGCTGCACCACAGACGTGACCGTGTGCGCCCGCCTACCATGCCCACCCTTCACGATCGTCGTACTCGTGGTGGGAGCCGGCAGCGCACCACTGGCCGACACGCCCGGCGCCGACGTCGTCGTGTGCAACTCCACACGATTGTCGTGATCGAGCAGCAACGCCGACCCAACCTCACGCCGCGCCGCCAACGTCTGCACCGTGCTCAACGGCACCTGCCGGCCAAAACTACTCGGCTGAATCGCACCCAACAACACAAAGAACGCGACGGCGAGTCCGATCGACGCCAGCAACAGGAACAGCGAAATCGGATCACGCAACAACACCCGACGCGCACCCGAAAAGAAATCCCCAAGGGTCGCCAACACCGGATTACGACGATGCGCCAAACCCGAACGCACAGCCGCCCGCGGCTTGCCGGCGCCTGCGGCCGCTTTTGCCCCGTTCGTGCTCCCGCGGGAAAAATCCTGGCCGTCGGGCGACGTCGGATCAGGCCCGGAGGGTTTTGTGTCGTCACTCATGGCGATGCTCCGATCGTTGATCAGGCGGCCAGAGTGGCCGGCGGGGGTGTCCTGCAGGGGAGAGGGACCGGCTCCGGCATCGAGGTCGCCCGCTCGGGCGCGAGGCGGTAACCGTGGCGGCGCTTGGTGTGGATGTAGGTCCACTCCGACGATGCTTGCTCGAGCTTGCGCCTCACTTTGTGCACAAGAACGTCAACCGAGCGGTCGTGGCGAGCCATCTCGCCGCGCCAGATGGCTCGATAGACGGCCTCGCGCGAGATCACGTCGCCTTCGGCACGCGCAAGCACATCGATCAGCTGGTACTCACGGCGGGTCAGGTCAACGTTGACTCCTTGTATGAACGCCTGGAACTGGTGAGAACGGATCTCCAGGTCGCCGAACCAGCGAGAGTCCATCGCCGCGTTGACAAACGGTCGGCGATATCCCGCGACCGCCTCGATGCGCGCGATCAGCTCCTCGGGGTGGCAGGGCTTGTTCAGCCAGTCGGCCGCGCCCGCCCGCAGCGCGCAGATGCGTTCGCCGACCGTCGAGGGACCCGAGCACACGATCACGTGCAGTTGCGGGCTCTGTTCGCACAGATGCGCCAGCCGCCGCCACCTGTGGGGTCCGAGGAGTGACACGTCGACGACGAGCACGTCGGCGTTCATCGAGCGCAGCGTGTTGGCTCTGACTCGCGGTGCCAAAGCCCGGCGCTTCCAGCCGAGCCGGTCGAGTCGGTTGCCGAGCACGGTCAGAAAGCCCGAGTCCAAGTCGATGATCGCGACCGAGAGCCCAGGGCGCCCACTGTCCATCTGCTCACCACCACGAGTCGCGGACAAGGCTTGCCCCCATCCAGCGTTCGGGATCGCGATGGCGCCCTGAGGATCCGACTCGTGAGCTCCAGACTGCGCGGAAAAGGTCCATTACCCTCTACTTCGATCGGTAAACCCAACAATGTCGCGGACCGTTCTACCAAGCTATTGTTCACTTTGCAAGTCGATTTACTCGGAATATCAAAAACCTGTGAAGATCCAGCGCCGGTGCGGGCGCGGCACAGAAACACTGAGCAGACTCGTCAGCGGACGATCGCGGCAGCAGCTCTGGAGAACGCCCTTCGTCCGGGCATCCTGCCGTCGAGTCTCAGCTAATTAATCCGGCGGGATCAGCCGGTCGCGCACGGACTCGAACTCTTCTTGGGCCTGCTCGTAGTCGTCGTGGCGCCCGATGTCCAGCCAGTAGTCCTCGCTCGGCCACGCGCGCACGACCTCGCCGGCGGCGATCAGGCGCAGGATCAGGTCGGGAAAGTCCAGGCGCTTGCCGGGCTCGATGAACCCCAGCGCGCGTGGCGCGAAGCAGTACACGCCCATGCTCGCGATGTAGTCGATCGCGGGCTTCTCGTCGTAGCCGGTCAGCCGCGTGGGGTCGCCGTTATCGCCGAAGCGCAGGACCCCGAGCGAGACCTGGATCTGGCGCGTCTTGGTGGCGATCGTCGCGGCGGCGTCGCTGGCGGAATGCCGTTCGAGCAGGCCGCCGTAGTCGATGTCGGTGAGCACGTCGCCGTTCATCACCAGCACGTCGTCGTCGATCAGCCCGTCGATCAGCGCGAGCGCTCCGACCGTCCCGAGCGGCTCGTGCTCGCGGAAGTAGTCGATCGGGATGCCGTAGCTCTCGCCGTCGCGGAAGAAAGCCTCGATCAGCTCCGCCAGGTAGCCGGTGGCGATCGTGATCCGTTCGAAGCCGTGCGCCTTGAGCTGACGCACGACGATGTCGAGCACCGGGCGATCGCCGATCGGCATCAGCGGCTTCGGCAGCACAGTGGTGTACGGGCGCAGGCGCGTGCCCTCGCCGCCCGCGAGGATCACCGCACGCCTCATGTCGCTCGCGCGCCCGGCGCGCGTCCGTCGATCACGCGGCAAGGATATGAGCCGTCGGGGACGGTCATCCGGCCAGCGCCTCCTCGTAGAGCGCCGCCGTGCGACGCGCGATCGCCGGCCAGGCGAAGCGCTCGTCGGCGAGGCGCTCGCCGGCTCGCCCGCGGCGCAGGCACTCCTCGGTACCGGCGCGAACGCTGTCGGCGAGCGCGGCTGTCAGCGACTCGATGTCCGGGCGCTCGCAGATCCAGCCGGTCTCGCCGTCGATCACCGCCTCGACCAAGCCTCCGGACGGGTACACGACGACGGGACGCGCGAAGCCGTATGCGAGCAGCAGCACGCCGCTCTGGCTCGCCTGCCTGTAGGGCAGCGCGACGGTGTCGGTCGCCGCGAACAGCTGCGCCGTGTCGCGCATGTCGAGGAAGCCCTCGCGCACGCTGACACGCGCGCCGAGGGCGTCGAGATGCTCGCGCGCGGCAGACAGGCCGCCGATGTCCTGCCCGCCGACGAGCAGCTGCAGGCCCGGCACCCGCGCGACCGCCTGCGCGAGGTCGTCGAGGCCCTTGTCGCCGCGCAGCTGGCCGAACATCAGCGTCACGGGCACGTCCGGCGCGAGGTCCAACGCGGCGCGCGCGCGCTCACGCTCGGCGGTGCCGCCGCTGCGCGCGAGACCGCCGTACTCGCCGTGGGGGATCACGCGCGCGCGCCCCCGCAACGGCGGCGCGACGCGGTCGAGGTCCGCCTGCGTGTGCACGATCGTGCGCGCGGCCAGGCGGCCGCTCAGCCGGCGCGCGTGCGAGGCCGTGCCGAACAGACGGTCCTGGGCGCGATCGAAGGTGCCGTGTTCGGTCTGCACGACGGGCCTACCGGTCGCGCGCAGGCAGGCGAGCGCCAGCGGGCCGAGCTGCGGCACCTCCCAGCCCTGCGAGTGCACCACGTCAGCGCTGCGGGCCAGCGCGGTCAGACGCGGCAGCGCCGCGAGGAAGCGCAGGCCGTTGGCGAGCTTGCCGAGCCCGCGCTCACGCAGCGCGCGCCCGAAGCGGGTATCGCCGCGGGTGTAGTGGAAGACCGGAACCACCGTCACCCCCTGCACGGGCCGGTAGCGGTGATCGGCGGCGGTCGCCAGCGTCACCGCCCAGCCCTCGGCGGCGAGCGCCGCGACGAGCTCGGCGGTGTAGTCGGAGACCCCGCCGCGGCCGCCCTGCTCGACCATCAGCAGCCGCCGGGCGCCCGCGCCGCTCGGCAGGCCGCCCGCGGCACTCATGCGTGCGAGCGCACGCTGCCGGTGGCGTCTTCGAGCAGGCGCTCGATCTGCTCGGCGACCACGGGAGCCGCGTAGGTGCGCTCGGCGTACGCACGCGCAGCCGCGCCCTCGCGCGCGACCCTCGCGGGATCGTCGAGGTAGGGCGCGATCAGCGCCCGTAGCGCCTCGGGGTCGTTCTCGGGGGTGCAGATGCCGCCGAACTCGGGCTTGATCATGTCCGACACGCCCTCGGCGCCGGTCGCGAGGCACGGGCGCGAGGCGAGCATGCCGAGGATCGTCGCGCGCGGCGCGCCCTCGGTCGGGCTCGGGCAGAAGACCGACACGTCGAAGGCCGACAGCACGTCGGGCACCTCGGCGCCAGGGGTGGCGATGAAATGCGCGCGCTCGCCCAGCGGCTCGGCCAGCGCCCGCAGCTCGCCCTCGGTCTCGCCGCTGCCGGCGAGGATCAGGTGGACGCGTGAATCGGCGAGCGCGGCTACGGCGTCGACGACGACGTCATTGCGCTTCTTCGGGTGAAAGCGCGAGATGCAGCCGACGACGAAAGCCTGCTCGGGAATCCCGAGCTCGCTGCGAACGCGCGCGCGTCCCGCCTCGGTGAAGCGGATTTCGTCCGCGCGCATCACGTTCGGAACGACGACGATCTTCTCCGCGGGCACGCCAACGTCGCCGACCGAACGGCGCGTCCCCTCGGAGATCGCCATCACGAGCGCAGCGCGCTCGCCCGCGTGCAGGTACGCGCGCCGCGGCAGGCCGCGCCGCAGCGGGAACGGCACCGGTCCCCACTCGGCCCACACGACCGTGCTGCGCAGGTGCGCCGGCAGCATCCCGGCCAGCAGCTGCTCCTTCTTGTAGTGGACCATCAGCACGTCGTACGGAGCCTGCGCGCCGAGCGCTGCGCGCAGCTGCCTCAAAAGCGATGGCCAGCGCAGCATCAGACCCACCCAGCTGCCCGTCGAGAGCTTCGGTCCGAGCGCAACGGGGACGACACGCACGTCGGTGTCGCGGGCCATCGCCTGCATGTCGGTGAGCATCACGGTGTCGTGGCCGCGCTGGCGCAGGGCCTCGAGCATCTCGACCGCGGCGAACTCCGCGCCGCCGCTCGAGTCGGTGGTCATCACGCTGACGATCTTCACGTCGGGGATTATCTCGGCATCCGGAGGCGATGCCTGAAGGTTTGCCTGCGCGTGCCCGATACTAAGAGCGATGCGTGCCCTGATCGTCGATCAGTCCCGTGATCGCTCGGCGCTGGCCGCCGCGCGCATGCTGCACGCGGACGGCTGGGTGCTGGGCACCGGCGCGTGGCGGCCCAGCATCGCCTCGACCTCGGCGGCCACCGGAGCGCATCACCGCGTCGAGGAGGCGGAGACCGACGAGGACCGCTTCATCGCGGACATCGCCGAGGCGGTGCGCGTGGGCGGCTACGAGGTCGTGTTCTGCGCGTATGACGTTGGCCTGCTGGTGCTCTCGCGCCGGCGCGAGGAGGTGGCGCCGGCGATCGTGCCGTACGCGGCCCACGAGATCGTCGAGCGCTCGTTCGACAAGCTCGAGTTCACGAGAGCGGCCGAGGCCGTGGGGCTCGCGGTGCCGCGAACCGAGGAGGCCAGCGAGCAGGCACTGGCGGCGTGGCAGGGACCGGTCGTGGTCAAGGCCAGGATTCACGTGCCGACGCGTTATGAAACGCGACGCTTCGCCTCCGCCGCGCAGGCCACCCCGTTTGTCGCCGAGCTTCGCAAGGAAGGTGCGCAGCCGCTGCTGCAGGAGTGCATCACCGGCCAGCTCGGCGCGGTCGTCGTGGTGGCCGACCGCGATGGCAACGTCGTCGCCGAGGTCCAGCAGCGCTGCGACCGCTCGTGGCCGGCCGAGGCCGGCGTTACCGCACGAGCCCGCACGATCGCACCGGACGCCGCGCTCTCCGAGGGTGTCGGCGAGCTCGTCCGGCGCCTCGGGTGGTTCGGTCTGGCGGAGATCGAGTACCTGCTCGACGATCAGGGCGTGCCCCGCTTCACCGAGCTCAACGGCCGCTTCTACGGAGGCATCGCGCTGGCGGGCCGCGCGGGTGTCAACGTCGCCGCCGCGTGGGCGCGCCTGGCGACCGGCCGCGCGGTGGCGCCGTCGCCGCGGCAGCTCGACGACGCTCGCTTTCAGTGGCTCAACCGCGATCTCGCCGCGTCGCGTCACGCGGACGGGCTCAAGGGCATGGCGACAGCGCTGGCGCTCGCCCCCCGCAGCGCCCACAGCATGTTCGCCCGCGGCGATCTGAATCCGGTGCTGCGTTTCTACCTGCCCGAAATGGGCCGGCGCGCCGCCTCGCGCGTGGGCCTCGGAAGCGGCAGTGGCTGATCCGCGCGTGTACACGAGCGATCGCTCGGAGCTGGCACGCAACGTGCGCCTGCACCTCGGCGCGACCGACCCGGCAGCGCTCAGCCCGCGTGTGAGGGGCGTGCTGGAGGCTCGCCCCGTGCCGAGCGCGCCGATCCGCGGCGCGCAGCGGATCGCGATGAAGCTGGGCCGCCTGGACTGGGAGCGCACGTGGCTCGCGCGGCTGATCGAGGCGCGCACGAGCGTGCTCGGCGCCGCGGCGTCGGGGCCGCCGCGCTTTCTCGTACGCGTCGACGAGTTCCCCTACTACACAGCGTTCGACCGCCCTGGAGACATCGACATGTCGCGCCGCTTTCACGACGTGCTGGCCGGTGCAGGCGTGGCGCACCTGATGTCGGTGCTGCCGCAGCTGACACACGCGCCGCTGAGCGTCGGCGCGAGCGGCGGCCGCGCTCTCGGCGAGCGGGAGATCGCGATGCTCGAGCAGATGCGCCGCGACGGGGTCACCTTCGCCCAGCACGGCAACACCCACCGCACGCGCTTTGAGAGCCCGCGCAGGCGCTCGGAGCTGTCTGGCCTGCAGGCGGATGAGCTCGAGGCGCTGCTCGAGGACGGCCGGCGGCGACTGCTCGCGGCGGGCGTCGGCGAGACACGCGTGTTCGTGCCGCCGTTCAACCGCTTCGACGCAGCCCAGTACGGGCTGCTGGCCGACCGCTTCGAGGTCATCTGCGGCGGCCCCGAGAGCATCGCGATGATGGGCTTCCACGGTGGCCCGCTGTGGCGCGACGGAGCGGTCTACCTGCCTTGCTACGCGCCTCTGTATGCCGATGCGCGCACCGTGCTACCGGCAGCCGAGCGACTGATCGAGCTCGCACCGGGCACGTGGATTCCGATCGTGCTTCACACCTCGTGGGAGCAGGCCGACGACTTCAGCACGCTCGCACAGCTCGCCGAGCGGATCGCGCCGTACACCGCGAGCTGGGAGGATCTGCTGGCCGACGTCCAGCGCAGCGGCGCGGCGGCGGACGTGGGCTCGCCGGCGTGAGCGGCGTGCTCGAGGTCGAGCTGATCGATGATCTCGCGGCGGCACGCTCGCTCGCGCCGGCATGGGACGCGCTGGCCGTCGCTCAGGCGCTGCCGCTGTGCGCCCCGGGCTGGATGCTCGCCTGGTGGCAGCACCTGGCGCCCGCGGGCAGCGAGCTGCGGATCGTTGCGCTGCGCGACCGCGAGCAGCTGGTCGCGCTGGCGCCGTGGTTCGCCGGGCGCGGGCCCTCCGGGCGCGTGGACGTGCGCTTCCTCGGCGCCGAGATCTCCGACCGCGTGGACATTCTCTGCCTGCCCGGACGCGAGGACGAGGTGCGCAGCGGACTGCTCGGCGCGATCGCGCAGATGCGTCCGCGCCCCGACCTGATCGCCTTCGAGGCGGTGCCCCTGTGTTCGCAATGGACCAGCAGGCTCGCCGCTCGCAGTCCGCGGCTGACGCGCTACCGCAACTCGCTGCTGCCCGCGCCTTCGGTGACGCTGCCCTCGGGAGAGCCGGGGGCGTGGCTTGCGGGGCGCTCGAGCAACTTCCGCAGCCAGATGCGGCGCATGCGCCGCCGGCTGGCAGAGCGCGGCGGCCGGGTACGCCAGATCCTCGATCCGGGCGAGGTCGGAGGAGCCCTGGACGCGCTGCTGTCGTTGCACGCGGCGCGCTGGGAGGATCGTGCGCCATCGCATCTGACGGCGCCGGGAGTCCGCGAGCTGCTGCACGAGGCCGCCGCCGCGCTCGGGCCCGACCGCCTGCGCCTGTGGGCCGCCGAGGTCGACGGCGAGCTGATCTCCGTGCAGCTGTTCCAGGCGGCCGGCGGACAGATCAAGTACTGGAACGGCGGCTGGATGGAGCAGCATGCCGACCTCAAGCCGACGATGCTGACGATCCTCGCGGCCCTCGAGGACGGGATCGCGCGCGGCGAGCACGGCCTCGATCTCGGCGCCGGGACCCATCCGTACAAGCTGCGCTTCGGCGACGGCGATGATCCGCTGACCTGGGGCGGGCTGATCCTGCGCAACGGGCGCTGGCCGCGCACGCGCGCCGAACTTGCCCCGCGCGTGCTGCGTTACCGCGCCAAGCGGGCGGTCCTGGCGCTGCCGGCGCCGGTGACGGAGCGCATCGAAGCGGTGGTCTCCGCCGGGCACGCGGACGAGTAGCGCGCCAGAATGCCGATTGCGCAAGGCTTTCCGTTGTCGGACGCCTAAAGCGTGCGGGCACCGACGCCGACACAAAGAGTTGGGATGCAAACGCCACTGACACCGCTGGTAGTCCAGTACCTGTATGTGCACGAGCCCGGCGAGGGCTTCTATTACCCGAGCGCGCGCACGGCGTCGTCCTCCGCCGCGGTCGCGACCCGCTATCTGGAGTGCGCGCTGACGCAGGCGGCGACGCTGCGGCTGCGCAGGCTCGACGTCGAGCTCGCGCTGGCCACGAACATCAGCGACCGCAGCGCATTGGGGCGCGTCGGCGAGCAGCTCCTCGATCGAATCGAGGAGCTGGGTGTGCGGATCCTGGCGACCGAGTACCGCCATCGCCCCAAGCCCGGCACCGAGGTGTACGTGTCCTCGCGCTACGTGCTCGACGCGATCCTGTCCTCGAGCGAGGGGCAGCCGGCGGATCGCCAGATCTGGCTGACGGACCTCGACTGCGTGTGGGCCGACCCGGAGCTCGTGTTCGCGAGCGCGCCGCCGCCGTCGGAGATCGGCTGCGTCTACATCGGCTATCCGCCGGACTGGGACACGGTCGGCTTCGAGGTGCACGGGCGCACGCGCAGGGCGATCGGCGATCTGGCGAGGACGATGGGCGAGGCCGAGGAGGTGCCCCCGTGGGTGGGCGGCGAGCTGATCGCCGGGACGCCTGCCGCGCTGCGCGAGCTCGTGAGCGTCTGCGAGGAGCTCGACGCGGGGCTCGACGCGGAAGGCAAGACGCTGCCCAACGAGGAGCAGATCCTGTCGCTGGCCGGCGCGATCGGGCGCGTGCGCTTCCGCGACCTGTCGCAGGTCGCCAGGCGCCTGAGCACCGGCCCGCGTGCCCACGCGGCGAAGCCGGAGGACCCGCTGGCGATCGGCCTGTGGCACCTGCCGTCCGAGAAGGGCCTCAGCCTGCGCCGAACTGCCCGCCAGATCCTGCACGGACGCACGCGCAACCTGCGACGCGACCTGAGCGATCCGGCGCGCACGGCACGGCGTTTCAACGTCGCCGGCACAGGACCGTTGCGCCGCATGCGCGACGACGGCTGGATCGTGCTCCAGCGCGTACGCAGCTAGCTCAGGTGGTGCGGATGATCAGCACCGAGCAGGGCGCGTGGTGTGACACCTTGTTCGGCACCGAGCCCAACAGGAAGCGCTTTGCGCCGGTCATGCCCTTGTTGCCGACGACGATCAGGTCGGCTTCGCGCTCTTCTGCGATGTCCAGGATCGCGTCTGCGGGGTCGCCCTGGCGCGGGTAGACGTTGACCGCCACGCCCGCCTCACGGCCGATCGCCGCGGCGGCCTCGAGTGTGGCATCGACGTCCTCGCGCGGGTTGATCGCCCATTGCAGGTCCTCGGGCGCCTGCCGACGTTCCTCGCTGAGCCGTTGCGCGGGCACGGGCTCATACGCGCTGACGAGCTCCACCTTGGCGCCGACCGCGCGAGCGAGATCCACTGCCTGGCGCACCGCCTGATTGGCCGTGTCCGAGCCGTCGGTTCCAACCACGATCGATTTGAACATGTCACTCCTCGCCGTCGTCGCCTCGTATCACCGCCGAGGCGATCATATCCGTGCGCCGGCGCCGCAAGTGAACAAATGGGCTCCGCGCTGCCCACTAGATTGGGGCGAGGATGATCGACCTGCACTGTCACGTCCTGCCGGGCATCGACGACGGCCCGGAGACGCTCGAGGGTTCGGTCGAGCTCGCGCGGACGGCGCTCGCCGCGGGGATCGACACGCTCGTCGCCACCCCGCACGTGAATGCGCGCACGCCGAACGATGCGGCGACGATTGCGGCCCTCGTGGAGCGCGTCAACGAGCGACTGGCCGCGGAGGAGATCGAGCTCGAGGTGCTGCCCGGCGCCGAGATCGCGATGACGCAGCTCGCGGAAGTGGAGCCGGTGGAGCTGGAGCGGCTCGGCCTCGGCGGCGGGCGCTGGCTGCTCGTCGAGCCACCGTTCACGCTCGTCGCAACCGGCCTGCAGGACCTCGTGCTGGGACTGCTGCGGCGCGGCCACGGCGTCGTGCTGGCGCATCCGGAGCGCTGCCCGGCCCTCCACCGCGACCGGCGGATCGTGCCCGCGCTCGCGGACGCCGGCGTCCTGATGTCGGTCACGGCGGGGTCGCTCGTCGGGCGCTTCGGCGGCGAGGTGCGCCGCTACGCGCTCGCGCTGGCGCGCGAGGGGTTGATCCACAACGTCACCTCCGACGCCCACGACGCCATCAAGCGCCCTCCCGGTCTGACCGAGGGGCTGGAGCAGGCGGGCCTTGCGCCGCTGGCCGACTGGCTCACGCGGCTCGTGCCGGAAGCGATCCTCGCGGACGCGCCGATCCCGGCGCGACCGAGCGCCGCCGGCGTCGGCTCGCCGCGACGCCCGTGGCGTCTGCGGCGCTGACCAAAGGCTTCAGCGCAGCGGAGAGGCCGCACAGTGGCTGGCGTGCAGCAGCCACACGCCGACGCTTTCGTGCACCTGAACGTGGCAGTGAGCGTGCGCCCAGGCCACCGCGGCGCCTTCCCTGGGGTTTTCCTGCAGTAGGAGGTCGACCTCGGAGACGATCATCCATACGCTGCCGCCACCCAGTCGCGCCAGACGCGCGAACTCGGCGGCGCTCGGCGGGCCGTCGGGCACGCTGCCGTAGCCGCTGGGGTCCTTGAAGCCGACGAAGCCGCGCGGCAGCGGCTGATCGTGCCACTCCTGCGCGACCAGCTGGCCGCCGGGGGCGCGGAAGGCGGGATCGTAGTAGCCGAGCGAGGGCAGCACGAGCGCGTTGTCGAGGATCACGGGCTGCCCGGCGGCGCGTTCCGCACGCAGCACGGCGGCGATCGGCGGCCAATCCTCCTGCAGGTAACTGCGCTGGCGCGCATCGGCGAGGCCGCCGGCGACGAGCAGCACGGCAACCGCCGCGACGGCCGTGACGGCGCCGGGCCGGCTGTGCCAGAGCTGCTCGACGGCAATCGCGAGCGCCAGGCACAGGCCCGGCAGCGACAGGATCGCGTAGCGCGGGAAGAAGATCGGCTCGACGAAGGACACGATCAGCAGCACTGCGGCTGGCAGCAGGCCCCAGCAGAGCGCGATCGCCAGCGGCGCAGCGCCGGCGTGCGAGCGCGTGCGCGCGATCACCCAGCCGGCCGCCCCGACGAGCACGACGGCGGCGGCGAGCGTCGCCCAGCGCACGGCGGTCATCCCCGAGAAGCCGGCGCTGAATTCCTGCAGCGTCAGCGTCACCAGGGCGCGGTCGGTCTTCGGGAGCCAGTAGAGCGCGTCGCGGCGGCTGCGGGAGATCACGGCGGCAGCCGCGAGCGGCAGACAGCAGACGAGCACCGCGAGCAGCGACCACAGCCAGCGCCTGACCCCGTCGCGCCCGGCGCGCCACGCGATCAGCGCCTGCGCCGGCAGCGCAAGCGGCGCGGCGAAGATCTCGCTGTAGGCCAGCAGCGTCATCGCGGCGACGTACAGGATCCACATGCGACGGCTGCCACGGCGCTCGAGGGCCCGCGGCAGCGCGCCGAAGGCGAGGCACGCGGCGAGCACGACGAAGGCGTACGCTCGCGCCTCGTGGCTGTACCAGACGGCCATCGGGTTGACCGCCAGCAGGGCGGCGGCGAGCAGCGCCGCGGCGGGTGTGGTGAATCGCCGTGCCGCCCACCACAGCGCGGGAACGCTCAACGTACCGGCCAGCACCGCCGGCAGGCGCAGCAGCGTGACGCCGCTGCCGAAGATCCGGATCAGCGGCCACAGCACGATCGAGTAAGGAGTGCCGTTGGCTTCCCAGCCGAACAGCTCGAGCATCTGCCCGAAGCTGCGTTGGGCCAGCGCCAGCGAGTACGTTTCGTCGGTGAACAGGCTGCGCGAGAGGCTCGAGAGGCGCAGCACGAGCGCGAGCACCGTGAGCACCGCGAGCACGATCGCCTCGCGGCGCAGAAGCGTCGGCGCCCGCGACGGTGCGGGTGCTGCGATGACGGCGGCGGAAGACACGCGTGCGCTAGGCGAGCTTCACGATCGCGATGACCATTCCGATCAGGACGAACACGACGATCGCGACTTGCAGCCAGATCCACGTTTGCGGCATCGGCCGCGAAGCCTACTTGCGCTGCCAGACCGGCGCGGGCCCTGGCGCACGCCGACTATCGTGTGGCTCATGCACAAGCGCGTCCACAGTGCGGCCGCCGCGCTGGCACTCGCGCTGTGCGTGCTCGCGTGGGCGCCGGCGGCCGGCGAGGCCCACAGCGGCAAGACCGCACCCGCTCAGTCGGCGCTGCTGGCGGGGGTCAACATCCCGGGCCTCGGTGAGCAGTCGACGGCGGCGCAGGCCGACAGCACGATCGCGCAGGCGCGCGCGCTGCACGCGAAGGTCGTGCGCTTGGAGGTTCCGTGGTCGGTGATGGAACCCCAGCAGGGGCAGATCGAACCTGGCGCCCAGGCGTTCCTTGACCGGCTCCTCGCCGACGCGGCCGCCGCACACATCGGCGTGATCATGGTTGTCGACAGCACGCCGTGCTGGGCGTCCTCGGCGCCGAGCGCGCTGCTCGCGGGCTGCAACCCGCTCGCGGACGGCGCCGCCAAGTCCTGGCCTCCGAGCGACCCCGGCGCGTACGCCACGTTTGTCGCGTATCTCGCGCGCCGCTACGGGCCGCACCTCGCCGCGATCGAGGTGTGGAACGAGCCAGACCAGTCAAACGAAGACTATTTTGCGGGCCCGAACAAAGCCGAACGCTACGCAGCGGTGCTGCGGGCGGCCTATCCGGCGATCAAGGCCGTCGATCCGAGCGTGCCGGTGCTGGCGGGGTCGCTGGTCGGCTCCAACGGCGCGTTTCTGCGGCTGCTGTATGCGAACGGCATCAAGGGCTACTACGACGGCCTGTCGGTCCACTTCTACACGCTGACGCTCGGCTCGCTGCGCTCGATTCGCGAAGCACAGCTCGCGGCCGGCGACACGAAGCCGTTGTGGCTCGACGAGTTCGGCTGGACGAGCTGCTGGCCGCGGGAACGCATCGAGCAGGAACAGGGCTGCGTGACGCCCAGCATCCAGGCGCGGAACCTGTCGGACACGTTGCGCACGCTCGCGCGCAGTCCCTTCGTGGCGGCGGCGGTTTCCTACAAGCTGACCGACTCGCCCCGCGAAGACTTCGGCGTGCTGTCCACGACCGGCGCCCGCAAGCCCTCCTTCGCGGCCTTCGCGAGCGCTGTGACATCTCCCTTCGGGAGCATCAGCCCGATCACCCTGAAGCTGCGCCGCAAGGGCAGGCAGGTGCTCGCGACAGGATCGGGCCCGGTGGGCGATTTCATGCGCCTGGAAGTCTTCCGCGGCAAGGCACTGCGCTACTGGGTGGTCTTCACGCTGAATCGCTTCGACGAATACTCGGTCAGGCTTCCGGCCGCGCTCGGCACGCATGGCCTGCGCGTGCGCGTGTTCCAGTACTGGAGCGGGCCGGCGACGGCGGCGCAGAAGACGATTTAGATTAAGCGGCGGCCGGCTGGCGAGTCGTGGCCGGGCGCCGTCGGGCGTACGCGCGCGTGGGCGCCGCCCCGCTGCTACTCGGCGTTGCGGAACAGGGCCACGAACGTCAGCGTCAGGATCTTCAGGTCGAGCCCGAGCGACCAGTGCGCGATGTAGTAGTTGTCCCACTCGACGCGCTCGGCGAGCGAGGTCTGTCCGCGCAGCCCGTGGACCTGCGCCCAGCCGGTGATCCCGGACTTGACGCGGTGACGATCGCCATAGCGGATGATGTCCTGCCTGAACAGCTCCACGAACTCCGGACGCTCCGGGCGCGGGCCCACGAGGCTCATATCCCCGCGAAGCACGTTGAACAGCTGCGGCAGCTCGTCGAGCGAGGTGCTGCGCAGGAAGCGCCCGACGGCCGTGCGGCGATCTTCACCCTCGACGCCTCCAGGCGCGGTGTCGCCCCCGAGCAGGAAGTCGAGCGCGCTCGCGGCGGGCTCGCCGTCGTCGGCCGGCGGCTGCTCGACGCGCATCGAGCGGAACTTGTAGAAGTTGAAAACCTTGCCGTCACGGCCGACGCGGCGCTGGCTGAAGAGCGCTGGGCCCGGGCTCGACAGGCGCACGGCGAGCGCCGACAGCAGGATCACGGGCGAGAAGACGATCAGCAGCGTCAGCGCGAGCACGCGGTCGACCGCGTGCTTGAGCGCGAACTGCAGGCCGTCGGGGTCGACGGTTTCGAAGGACAGCAGCGGCAGGCCGCCGACCGTGTCGTAGCCGACACGATCGTTGATCGTGTCGAACATGCGCGGCACCACCGAGACTTCGACACCGAGCTCCTGGCAGCGCTGGATCAGACGGCTGACGCGCGCATCGGCGACCGAGGAGAAGGCGACGATCAAGTGCTTGACACCGGTGCGCCGCACGGTCTCGTCGAGATCGTCGATCGTGCCGAGCACCGGGACGTCGCGCCCACCGACCTCCGCCACCGAGCGCGGATCCTCGTCGAGGAAGCCGATCGGGACGAGCCCGTACTCGGGATGTGACTCCAACCGGCGCGCGACCTGCGCGCCGACGACGCCCGCACCCATGATCAGCACGGACTTGCCCACCAGGTGGCGCGTACGCGCCACGCGCTGCGCGAACGACAGGATCACGCGCCCGGCGCCGACGCCGATCAGCGCGAACAGCCAGCCGCGCAGCCAATCCGACTGGTTGGGCAGCTGGCCGTTGACGAGGATGCCGAGCGTGGCGACGGCCATCGCGGCGACCGAAACGCCGCTGAGGACGGGCACCATCCCGTCGAGCACCAGCGCGCGCAGCCGCGTGCGATAGAGACCACGGAGGTAGAACAGCGCCATCACCAGCAGCGGCAGCGCGAGCAGCGGAGCGCGCATCGAGGAGACGTGCAGCGTCGCTTCCACGCCGCCGAGCGCCGCGACCACAGCGACGCACAGCAGCACGAAATCGACCGCCGGACGGACGATCCCCCAACCGGGGCCCTCGAGCGTCCACTGCAGCGGGCCGGTGAACGCGCCGTGCCACAGCGCCTTCGGCGCGGGCGCGTCGTGCGTCAGCTCGCCGCGAAGCGGAAGCGTCGTGGATGTCTGCCGTGTGACTCTGGTGCTGTCCATGAAGAGGATGGCTTTCCTTTGCCCTACTTGACTACTCGGGTCCTGTGTCGCATCGCTTTAGCTGTGCCCCCCGCCTAACCGGGCTGGCGTGCCAGAACCCGGGTGAGTGCCCCCGTCGCCACGAGCGCCCCCAGAGCGAGCAGTATGTACAGCACGTCGGCGCCGGAGAGCCCGAAAGCCCCACCCCCGCCTGCCGCCGCGCTCGTCGCGGCCGCGCCTGCCAGACCGGGGGGCCGTTCGCCGGGACGTGAGCGCACGGCCGCGGGGGTCGAGCCCGCGGCTTGGGGATGTCTCCCTTTCGTGGTCGCTGTGCCGCCGCTCGAGTTCGCGCCGTTCGTGCCACCGGTGCCCGCACCGGCCGCCGCGCTACCCACAGACCCTTCGCGGCCGACGCCGCCCGCAGCGCTGGGACTCGAGCCGTGCCCACCCGAGCCGCCGCCGCGTCCGCCCACCAGGCCGGATCCGAGGATTGCCTGATTGCCCTGGCCGGGGCCGCCGTAGCCGCTGAGCAGGGGGCCGGCGAGCGCCGCCGCAGGGACGAGCGCCGGCATCGTCAGCAACGCCACGATCGCAGTGATGGTCAGGCGATGGCCTCTCATGCATCCGTGCCCTTAGGTCCTTTCTGGCTCGAGCAAGCTGCTCCGATCCGTGCCAACTTCCAATCCGTCTTCTCGACCCCCCTATCGCCAGTCCCTTGAGCGTACAGGCGCTGTCATCGACGAATCGACGATTGTTTCGAACACGCTAGCGAAGGTTGAGACTCATGTCGAGCGATTTCTCCTGTGTTGGCGAGAATAAACCTAAGAACTATGCGAGCTGCTCAGCTTTGAGCAGAATCGACCGGTTCAGTTCTTCGATGTCGACGCGGCCGCCGCGACGCACGAGCGCCAATGCCTGGCTCGTGAGCGGTTCGCGCGGGTCCAGACGCACGGCGCGTTCGAGCAGCTCCAGCGCCGCTGCGTGTTCGCCGCGGGCCGAGGCGATCGCGCCCCGCTCGAGCGTCGCGTACGCATCGCCGGGGGTTCGCGCGAGCGCGAGCGAGAAATCGTGATCGGCTCGGTCCAGTTCGCCGTAGCGCAGGGCGATGCTGCCCGCGACCACGTACGGCTCGTCGCTCAGCGGGTTCAGGCCGGCGGCGTCGGTCAGCCGCGCGTACGCCGCTTGCGGCGCGCGCGTCCAAACGTTGGCCGCGCGCTGCACCTCGAGCTGGCTCAACCATGGCCCCGCGAGCGCAACCGCGGCGGCGAGCCCCAGCACGGCGAGGGCTGCGATCGCGAGATACGGGCGACGCGGGCGACTCCGATCGGGCGGCACCGACCCGGGCGGCCGCCCGCCCGCGGGTCGCGACGCGTGCTCGTCCGGCGCCGGCCCGGGCGGTGGCGCGCCCTCGGGCCGCGACGTCCGTGCAGCCGCCACCCGTCCCCGCGCCGGCGTCAGCACGCGCGCCGGCGCGAGCGCGCAGGCGAGGCCGAGCATCGCAAACGCAGGGGCGCCCAAGCCGGCGAACTCCCAGAACCAGTCGACGGAGCCGTGGACCACCCAGTAGCCGAATCCGGCGAGCGCGGCGCCCGCGACGCCACGCAGGAGCGGATCGGGCCTGTGCAGCGCGCGCGCCGCGGCGACGAGCGCGGCGCCGAGACCGACGATCGCCAGCAGTACCCCCACCAGGCCGGTTTGGGACAGCGTGCGCAGCTCGACGCTGTGCGGGTAATGGGGCGTCTCGTCGCTGTGGCCGTGAACGAGGTACTGCTGTTCGAAGTTGTCCGCGCCGATCCCGACGAGCGGATGGTGCAGGAATTCGTCGAGCGCGACGCGGTAGAAGTCGTAGCGGTTGCTGCCGAGGCCGCTCGTCAGACGGCTGCCGCTGGTTTTGTCTTCCGCGTAGCCGCCCTTGAAGCTGTGCCAGCCTTTTTCAAGGCGCGTCACCGGGTTGCCGGCCGCGACGAGCCCGCCCGCGATCACCGCGACGAGCGTCGCCGCTGCGAGCGCGCGTACAGCGACGCGCATGCGCCCCCTCGCGCGCTCTCCGAGCCGCGTCTCGACGGCGGCGCCCAGCGCCACCACGACGCAGACGGCGAGCGCCGCCAGGAACATCGCGCTCGTGGCGTGGTGGACCGTGCTCGGCATGACCGCTCCGTCATTGAGATCGTCGCCGACGTGGAGCACCGACGGCGCGGCCGCAGCGACGCCGGCCGCGACGGGCAGGAGCAGCGCGAACGTGCGGGTGCGCCCGGGCAGCAGCGCGAACACGAGCACGATCATCACCGGCGTCGCGAACAGCGAGCCGCGGCTCTGGCTGAGCAGCGCGACCTCCGCCAGCAGCACCGCGCCACCGGCCAGCACGCCGCGCAGGGCCCATGGCAGGCTGCGCTCGCGCGCGAGCAGCAGCGCCGGCCAGAACGCCATCAGCCACTGCGCGGCGTTCGCGTTCGCGTAGCCGGTCGGATATTCGAGGCGCCCGCCCGCTAGCAGTGTCTGCAGCTCGGCGACGCCGGCGGCGTCGAGGTGCAGCGCGACGAACGCCGCCAGCGCGATCATCGCGAGCGTCCACACGCACAGCAGCAGTGCGGCGCCGACCCCGGTCTGACGCCAGCCGGCGAACAGCGCGAACACCGCCAGGTAAAGCAGCGTCCGGTTCGCGCCTTCCAACGCCTCGCCCGGCACAGCCGCCCACAGGATCGACAGGTAGCTGAGCGCGGTGTACGCGGCGAGCGCTGCGAGCGCGACGCGCACCGGCCCGGGCACCTCTGACAGCCGCAGCGGCACGACGCCGAGCGCGATGCCGAGCGCGGCCAGCACGACCAGCGCCCCTGGCGCCCAGTGGGTCACGGGGTAGCCGGCCTGGCTCGTCGCCCACACGACGAAAAGCACGAGCACCGCCAGCGCGGGAACCGTCGCCGGCGCCTGGCGCAGCGAGGCCGTGAGCTTGGCCGTCATCGCGCGGACAATAATCACCGGCGTGGAGGACTCCACCCGGTTCGTCGCCTTCTACGACGCCGCCTACGCGCAGGCGCCGGCGGACGCGGCCCTGTACTCGCGCTGGCGCGCGCTCGGCGCCGTCGGCAAGGCTGAGCACGTGATCGCCCTGTGCGCCCGCGCGGGTATTGCACCGACGATCACGCTCGAGGTCGGCTGCGGTGACGGCGCGCTGCTGTGCGAGCTGCGTCGGCGCGGCTTCGGCGGGGCGCTGTCGGGCGTCGAGATCACCCAGGCTGCAGTCGAGATCGCGCGCTCGCGGGAGGAGATCGAGTCGGTCGAGCTCTACGACGGGGAGCACCTGGCAGCTGCCGACGGCGTCTACGAGCTCGGCGTCGTCTCACATGTGCTCGAGCACGTGCCCGACCCCGGGGCACTGCTCGCGGAGGTGGCCCGCGCCTGCAACGCGGTGCTCGTAGAGGTGCCGCTCGAGGCCAACTTCTCGGCGCGACGCGCCGGCAAGCGCGCGCACGCCGCCGAGGTCGGCCACGTGCAGCGGCTCGACCGCCGCGCGATGCGCGACACCGTGGCCCGCGCGGGGCTGTCGATCGCAGCGGAGCTCGAGGACCCGCTGCCGCTGGCGGCCCAGCGCTTCTTTGCCCGTACCCCCCGCGCGCGGGCCTCAGCGACGCTCAAGTGGGCGCTGCGCGCCGGCGTGCACCGTCTGTGCCCGCCGCTCGCGCGGCGGCTGTTCACTGTTCACTACGCGTGCCTGTGCGTGGCGCCGGGCGGGTAGCGGCGGAGAACAGCAGCGACAGCACCGTGCCCATCAGCTCGTCCGGGACCGCGTCGGGGTCGGCGAGCTTCTGGCGCGCGATGCCGTCGGCCAGCGCGTCGATCGCCACCGCAAGCTGCTCGGCGGGCAGGGCCAGCTCGAGGTCGAACTCGCGCACGCCGTCGGCGATCAGCTGGGTCAGCACCTGGCGCATCTGCGCAAAGCGCTCGGCCACCTTCGGGCGCACCTCAGCGTCGCGCACGCCGTAGGCCCAGAACTCCATGAACAGCAGCAGCAGCTCGGGCTCGCGGTCGATCATCGTCATCCACCGGCGCGCGCCGCCCGTCGCGCGTTCGGCGATCGACGCGCGCTCGCGCACCGCGTCGGCGATCTCGCGCGCGTGCTCGTCGATCTCGCGCTCCATCAGCGCCAGGAACAGGTCCTCCTTGCCGTCGAAGTTCGAGTACAGCGCACCCGTCGAGAAGCCCGCCTCGGAGGCGATCTCCTCGACGCTCGCGCCGTGAAAGCCGCTGCGCGCGAACACCCTGCGCGCGGCCGCCAGCAGCCGGTCGCGCGTGTGCGCGCGGCTCTGCTCGCGCGTCCGGCGCCCGCCGACGACATCGCGCGGCGCCCCCGCATCGCCCGGCGCCCCCGCATCGCCCGGCGCCCCCGCATCGCGTGGCGCCCCCGCATCGCGTGGCGCGCTCGCGTCCGGCGTCGCGCGCTCTGCGTGCGTCGCCGTCCGCCCGCCGTTCGCCTCCAGCCCGCGATCCTCGCTCTCCATAAATTAAATCCTACTTGACAGCGCTCGTTATTCCGATAACGTTCGTTATCCGATTCGAATCAGCGGAGTGAAGGAGCGACGACGATGGCGACCGTGACGAGCGCGACACCGACTCATGCGGACGGGCCGGCAAGCCTGCCCACGGATGCGATCTCATATGAGGACTTGTACGCGCGCTGGGAGCGCGGCAACTGGTCGGCGACCGAGCTCGACTTCACCGAGGACGCACGCCAGTGGCGCGAGGACTTCACCGAGTTCGAGCGCACCGCCGCGATCTGGAACTACTGCCTGTTCTTCTGGGGCGAGGACGCCGTCGCGGACAACCTCTCCCCCTACATCGACGCCGCCCCGCGCGAGGAGCAGAAGTACTTCCTCGCGACCCAGCAGGTCGACGAGGCGCGCCACGCGGTCTTCTTCAAGCGCTTCATGCAGGAGGTCTGCGGCATCGGCGACGGCTCCATGGCCAGCGGCCTGCAGGCGGTCAAGCCGCAGCTCACGCCCGGCTTTCGCAAGATCTTCGACCGGCTCGACCGCATGGCCGACGAACTCCGCGCCGACCACTCGCCCGCCAAACTCGCCGCCGCCGTCACCCTCTACCACATCGTCGTCGAGGCCTCGCTCGCGCAGCCCGGCCAGCACTTCATCTGTAGCTACCTCGAGCAGCGCAACCAGCTCCCCGCCTTCCGCGCCGGCATGGAGAACATCGCCGCCGACGAGCAGCGCCACATCGGCTTCGGCGTCAAGCTGCTCGCCGACCTCAAGCGCGAAGACCCCGTCGGCGTCCCCAAGGCCGTCGCCAGGCTGCTCCAGGACGTCACGCGCTACACCGCGCAGGTGCTGATGCCGCCCGGCTGGGACGAAAGCTACATCACCGTCTTCGGCTCCACCTACGACGAGGTCGGTGTCGAAGGCATCACGTCGATGACCACCAAGCTCCGCTCCGCCGGGCTCGCCGTCGACACCCTCCCGGGGCCGCCGATCCTGCCCCCCGGCCTCGAGCCTCTCGAGCTCACCCAGCGCGGGCGCACGCTCGCGAAGGCCGGCGTGCTCGGCGTCCGCGAAGGCCCCACCAAGCGCGACCCCGAGACCATCGCGCTGCTGTTCGACATGATCCGCCGCCAGGTCAACCCCCGGCACGGGCTCACACGGCCCACCACGTTCCAGTGGGAGTTCACCGACCCCGACGTCCCCACCTGGCACCTGACCGTCAACAACGGCTCGAGCACCGTACAGCAGGGCGAGGCCGCCCACGCCGACGTGCGCCTGCGCCTCTCCTGGCAGGACTGGGTCGACATCGTCGGCGAGCGGCTCGACCCGCTTCGCGCCCTCGCCACCGGCAGGCTGCGCCCGCGTGGCAACCCGCTCGCGCTGCGGCGGCTGGGCAAGGTCTTTCCCCGGTAGGGAGTTCACATAGCGGCCGAGTTCCGCGAATCCCGTACGCTCGCGCGCCGAAGCGACGATGGCAAACGGGTACAGATCAGCCAGGCCGCAATGGCCGCACGTGGTCATCCTCGACCCCTTCACGGCGGGACTGGCGGCGGCCCGCCGGATGGTGCGACTGGGCGCGCACGTGACGATGCTCGTCGACCCGTGCGACATGTTCGTCGACCGCACCCGCGGCGTCCACAGCATCGTCTCGCCGTTCGGTGCCGACGGCGCGGAGTGGTTCGAGCTGCTGCAGCGGATCGCCGCCGCCGGCGATGAGATCGTCGTGCTTCCCAGCACCGACCGCAGCTGCGAGCTCCTGCTCGAGACGGCCCACCAGCTGACGCCCAACGTGCACATGTTCGAGCGCGGCAGCGTCGCGCACCGAACGCTGATGGACAAGGAGCGGGCGAACGCGATCGCACGCACGGCGGGCGTGCGCGTGCCGTGGAGCGCGATCGTGAACAGCCCCGCAGAGATCGACAGAGCTGTGCTCGACGCGCCCTGGCCGTGCGTCGTCAAGCCAATCCTCTCGCACGACTGGCGCGCGCGCTACGGCGACGAGCGCGTGTTCCTCGTCGCCGACGCCAACGAGGCGCGCGAGCGGCTGCGCGTTCCGCTGCAGGACGGAACGGAAATGATCCTCAGCCAGTACATCCCCGGCGGCGACAACGACGTCGAGGAGGCGATCGTCGTGCGCCTCGCCGACGGCAGCTACCCCGTGCTGTTCGGCTGCCACAAGCTGCGCCAGGACCCACCCGGGTTCGGCGCGACGACCGTCGGCGAGGCTTCGCACCTGCGCGACACGACCGCTCTCGCCAGGCGCGTGCTCGACGAGGCCTCCTTCGTGGGCGTCGCCGGGGTCGAGACCAAGCGCCACGCGGTCACCGGCGAGCGATGGTTCCTCGAGGTGAACGTGCGCATGCCGGGCCAGTGGGGGCTCGGCGACACGTGCGGCGTGGCGGCCACGCAGCGGCTCGTCGCTGCGCTCTGCAACCGGCCGCTCGGACCGCAGCCGCCTTTGCACGAGGGGGTGCGCTTCCTGCTGCCCCACCTCGACGCGCACGTGGTGGGGCCGGCCCTGCGCCAGACACCCGCGCTCGGCCGGCCGGCCGCCGCGTTGCGCTTTGCCCGCGCATACGTCGGCGTGCGCGACTTCGGGCTGCTGAACGTGCGCGACCCCGGTCCCGGACTCGCCTGGATCAGCGTCATCGCGCAGCGTCGGCTCAACACCCTCAAAGGTCGCATCGGAGCTCGGCACGCATTAGCCGATCAGCCGACGCCCCCCGCGCGCAGGCACTAACCCGGCGAGAACTCACGCGCGGCCGCCGCCGTCTCGCCGGGCTGGTGCTCTGACGCCGACCCGCCGCGCCCGGCGAGGGCTTCAGCGTCGCTCGAGGCGGCAGCCGCGCCGGCGAGGGGCTGCGACGGTGAGGCGGACTGCCGCGCGGAGTCCGGGTCTGGGGTGCTCGGCGCGCGTGACGACGCGGTGGCAGACGCCAGTGCCTGCTCCGGCCCGAACTCGCGGGTGGCCTTCACCGCCGGCGTCAGCGGCGCCCCCACGCTGGCGCCCGTGGCGAGGACTGCGCCGCGAAGCGATCCGCCGGCGCCACCGGTCAGACCGCCCAACCGGTATTCGGCGTTCGCGCGCGCAATCGACCCGAGGTCCGACCGCGGCGCCTGGCCACGCCGCCCGTGCTCGGAGTGCTGCACGGTGTGGTGGCCGTCGAGAGCAACGCAGCCGGCTCCGACGCCGAGCGCCAGCACGCAACCGACCGCGAGCTTTGCGCCGAACGGCCCCGTCCCCAGCAGCCAGCTCCCGCCGGCCGCTCCCGAGGCGCCGGCCGCTCCGGATGCACCGCCGGCCGCGGACATCGAGAAGCTGCCTCCGAGCCCGCCCGCGGCCCGCGCGCCGGCGTCCGACCCCGAAGCCAGGATCGCCGCGGCAGTACGCCAGGCCAGCAGCCCCGGCGGCAGCGCCGCCGCGAGGCCGCGCAGCGACGCGACATAGGCGCGGCAGGCAGGGCACTGGCTGTGGTGCACGAGGGCGAGCCGGTGGCGCTCACCGTCGGGGTCGAGGATGCCGAAGGCCAGCGCGCGCATCAGCGAGGCCTGCTCCTCGCACCAGTCGCCGTCGCAGATCGTGCCGAGCAACACCGCGACCTTGGCGGCGACGCCCGGGCGCCCCGGTCCGCGTCCCTCCATCAGCTTGCGCATGCGCGCCTCGCTCATACCCATGCGTGCAGCCGCCTCGCAGCGCGTGAGGCCTTGCAGGTAGCACAGCGTCGCCGCCTCGCGCTCGCGCGCGCCGAGGCGTCCGCGCAAGGCCTCGAACACGTGGCGCAGGCGCATGCGTGCGTCGAGCTGCTCGACGAAGTCGGGCTCGCTGCCGTCCTGCGCCGGCATGGCGAGCTCGCCGACGCACCGCGCGCGCACGCGGGCGCGGTGCTCGTCGATTGCTCGACGGTACGTCACCAGCACGAGCCAGCCTGTCGGGCTCGCGATCTCCTGCCCCTCGAGCACGACCGCGTACAGACCCTGCCACGCCATCGCATAACACGCCTCCAGATCGTCCCGGTCGAGCGTCACACCGCTCGCTCGCAGCTTGCCGGCGACGCCCTCCAGCACCCGCCCGCGCAGCGCGTCGAACTCGTCGCGCAACAGACGCTCGGCGCGATGGCGGCGGAGGCTCAACGGGCTCATCGCCCGAGATTATGTAAATTTCGAATACGCGGCGAGTTCTAGAATCTCGCTATTTGCGCGTGTCGCACCCGCTTGAATCAGCACCGGCAGATCGTCAACGTCTGGCGGTGTATACCGCCGTTGTATCCACGTAAGGTCCACCATGTCCGCCTTCTCCGACGGTGCGTACCGCGATCCAGAAGACTGCATTCGCTGTGTGTGTTGAATAGCCGAGCGGTGAGCCCGATTCCAGGTTCGGGACATGACGCCGGGGAAGCGGCCAGCTGCGGCGTTCGTGACTCCTCAGGCCGTAAAAGTAGAGCCGCGCGAAGCGGCTCGGTGATTCGACGTACCGGAGGCCATCACAGCCGGTGTCCCAGGTGAGAACTCCACCACGCAGGTCGAAGTCGACCGGCTCTTCGTGACAAGGGCTCGATCCGCCTCGCGCAGGAAGCGTCCTCCGCCTACCGTCGCACAGGTCGAGCTGGACGTCGCCGTCTGGGCCGGACCGCTGCGCGAACATGTCGTCGAGGTACGCGTGCGCATCAGGATTGACAGCGAGCGGTTCAAGACCCCGGCCTCCGCTGAGGATACCTCGGACGGATGAGCAAACATCTGCGATGGACGCGTCTGGTTGTTCAAGGGCGAGCGGTTCGTTAAATGCGCCATCCAGTGGTTCGCGTTCGCCGTGATAGCTCACTTCACCGGTTGACAGATTGTAGAGAACGCGGTTCTTCGCGACGTTTTCCTCGATGAACCCGGCCGCGTACCGCGAACCCAGCGCGTACCACCACGAAGCGACCACAGGGAGTCGGATGAGCGAATGCGAAACGACGTTGTATATGGCATCTCGCTGCGGATAGCCTCCGCATTCGATCAGGAAACTTCCTGCAAACGCCGTGGAATACTGCTTTTCTCCACCTGCGGCTTCTTCCTCCAGTTGATCACACCCGACAGGAAGCGTCAGGTACTGCCGCCTCCCCGTACTCGTATCCAGCGCCACCAAGTGGGAGCCCAGCGACACCTGCCAGGCCACGTAGCGCTGACCGTCACTGGCGAAGGCAACCGCATGCTTTACCAGCAGGCGCAGGCTCGCTCCGGCAGCCCGCGGCGCAGTAGCGAACAGCGCCACCAGCACGCACGCACACGGCAGCACGCGTCTCCCGGCTGACACCCCATCCACAATAGGTGATCGCGGCACTGCCGCTGTCCATGCAGACGAGCGGACTCGACGAAAAGCTAACGTCCAATCGGCCGAATTCTGTGAATTTCAAATAAGCGGCGCACAGCTTGTGGGTTGCGCACGAGCAGCGCTGGCGAGCCGCGGCGCGTCCTCACCGGCGAAGAACGAGCGCCGGTAAGCGCTGGCGACGAGCTCCGCGCACGCCTTGGAGCTCGAGTACGGATCCGCGCCGCCGAGCGCGTCCCCCTCGACGAAGCGCCGCGAGCCGCCGGGCGGGTTGGCGTAGCACTTGTCGGAGGTCACGACCACGACGGCGAGCACGTCGCGCCCGAGCTCGCGCACGGCCTCGAGGACGTTCACCGTGCCCATCACGTTCACCTCGTAGGTCGTCACCGGATCGAGCAGCGAGCGCCTGACCATCGGCTGCGCGGCGAGGTGCAGCACGACCTCCGGGCGCGCGTCGGCGAACTCTGTACGCATCGCCGGGCCGTCGCGCACATCGACAGCGAGGTGGCGCATCTGCGCGCCGACGCCCGCCAGCTCGAACAGCGAAGGGCGCGTTGGCACGCCGGGCGCGAGGCCGGTGACCTCCGCTCCGAGCGACTGCAGCCACAGCGACAGCCACGCGCCCTTGAAGCCTGTGTGGCCGGTCACGAGCACGCGCCGGCGCCGCCAGAAGTCGGGATCGATCGCCACGAGGGCGAGTATCTTCACGCAATCGTCACGCCGCCGACCCGCACCTCATCCGCCTCGACGTCGCTGACGCCGCCTGCGCGCGCGGCGATCCTCGGCATCCCGCTGGCCGTCTCCGACTACGAGCAGGTGCTCGACTGGATGGACGCGATGATCGCGGCCGGCGAGCGCGGCTACATCACGGCCGCTGCCGTAAACCTGGTGATGTCCGCGCAGGAGCAGCCGGAGACGCTCGCAGCGACGCTCGCGGCGACGCTCGCCGTGCCCGACGGCCAGCCGCTCGTCTGGGCCCTGCACGCGCTCGGGCACGCCCGCGCCACACGCGTATACGGCCCGGACCTGATGTTGAAGTTCTGTGCGCGCGCAGCGAAATCTGGCACGCCGATCTACCTCTACGGCGGCCGCTCTGCCGAGGCCAGGGCGCTGCTCGAAGAGCGCCTGCGCGAGCGCTTCCCCGGCCTGCGCATCGCCGGCGGCTCATCACCGCCGTTTCGCGAGCTGAGCGCCGAGGAGGACGACCGCGAGGTCGAGATGATCAACGCCTCCGGCGCCGCGGTTGTTTGGGTCGGCACCGGACAGCCGCGACAGGAGCAGTGGATGCACCGCATGCGCTCCCGGCTGACGCCGCCGCTGCTCGTAGGGGTGGGCGCTGCGTTCGACTTCCACGCCGGGCTCGTGCCGCAGGCGCCCGGCTGGATGCAGCGCCACGGCCTGGAGTGGGTCTACCGCCTGTGGCGCGAGCCGCGCCGCCTGTGGCGACGCTACGCCCGCTACAACCCGCTGTTCGTCGCCGGCTTCACGCGCCAGTACGTGCAGCACCTGCGATCCTGGCGCGGCTGACACTCAGATCGAGCGGAACACGTCGATCCGCTGCGCCGGCGAGTTCCGGCGCGGTCCGCGGCTGGTCCTCAGCCGCCTGAAGCGGCCCGTCGCGAGCACCTCCGCCGCACATGTGGGGTTGGCGTAGATCAGCGTCAGCTGCCGCGGCCGGCGATCGAGTGACTCGAGCACCCGGTCGAGCATGGCCTGGAAGGTCTCGTCCCAGAACGGGTTGAAGAGGTAGATGTACGTGACATCGTCGGGAAGCGGCCACACGCGCGCGTCCTCAACCACGACCTCGATGTTCGGACAGCGTCGGCGTGGCCCGGCGATCCTGGCGTTGGAGCGCGCGATCTCGGCATCTGCCTCGTTGACCTCGAGGCCCACGATCCGCCCGAATGGGTAGCGCGCCGCCGCCAGCAGCACACGACCCTTGCCAGCCCCGTAATCCATGAACACGTCCTCGCGACTCACCCTGCAACCGCGCAGGCCACGGGCGAGGTACAGATGCCCGGAGGAGACATCGGGACTCCAGGTGCTGTGCAGTCCGCGCTCGAACACCGCGTGCTCGACCTCACGTTGGACGCGGCGATAGCGTCGACCAGCCCAGGTCTTTGCGACCAGCAAGCAACGAGTGACGCGGGTCATGCACCATCCTTGCCTTGAATCCCGGTATCGACGGGACCGCCCGTCGGTAGGCGCAGACCCTAACAATACGCATGTCCCCGACGGCGTCGCCGCTAACCTCTTGGCTCTGATGAGCGCCTCACACAGATGAGCCGCGTGCTCGTCACGGGCGGCGCGGGCATGATCGGCGCCGCCGTCGTCAGGCGGCTGCTCGCCGACCCCAACTACGAGGTTCGGGTCTCCGACGAGCGCCCCGCGCCGCAGTGGATGCGTGAGGGCTGTGAGGTCCGCAGCGGCGACCTGCGCGTGCTCGCGGAGGCGCGCAAGGCGACGCGCGGCTGCACCCGCGTGATCCACCTCGCGGGAATCGGCGGCGGGATCGTCAACATCGAGCGTCTGCCGCACACGCTCACCGAGGTCAACAACGCCCTCTGCGGCACCGTCATCCGCGCGGCGCTCGAGCTGGAAGTGGAGCGCTTCACGTACGTGTCCTCCTCGAGGGTGTTCGAGCGGGCTGAGCTGTTTCCGACGCCGGAGGACTACCTGCCGAGCTGCCCGACGCCGATCTCCGCGTACGGCTTCTCGAAGCTGACCGGCGAGGTCTACTGCCGCGCCGCGCATGAAGAGCACGGCCTGCCGTACACGATCTGCCGTCCATTCGACGCGTACGGCCCGGGCGAGCTGCCGGACGCCGAGCCCGGGATCGCGCACGCGGTGGCGGACCTGATCAAGAAGGCGCTCTCGCGACAGCGCCCGCTGCAGATCTTCGGCACCGGCCAGCAGACGCGGACGCTCACGCACGTGGACGACATCGCCGACGGCGTCGTCACCGCGATGAGCTCGCCGGCGGGGTTGAACGAGGACTTCAACATCTCCGCCGCGCGCGAGCTGACGATCGAGGCGATCGCGCGCATCGTGTGGCTCGCGTGCGGCGAGGACGCCGACGCGTTCGAGCTGGAGTACCTGCCGAGCCGCGCTTTGGACGTGCAGCGGCGCTGGCCGTCGGTCGAGAAGGCGCGGCGTCTGCTCGACTGGCGGGCGCGCGTCGATGTCGAGGACGGCATCGCCGCGACCGTGCGCTGGCTGCGCGGTGCGATCGCCGCCGGGGAGCCGCGGCTCGCCGAGTCGAGCTCGTCGGTGCCGTGATGGGCGGGCGCAGGCCCATCAGCGGCGGCGTATAGGCTGCGGCCGATGCCCGACAAACCCTCCGCGCTGATCACCGGTGTCACCGGCCAGGACGGCTCCTACCTCGCAGAGCTTCTGCTCGAGAAGGGCTACGACGTCCACGGCATGGTGCGCCGCGCCTCGACCGAGAAGTTCGATCGGATCGAGCACATCCGCGACCGCCTCACCCTCCACCAGGGCGACCTGCTCGACCAGCGCTCGCTCGTCGACGCCCTGCGCGCGTCCAAGCCGAGCGAGATCTACAACCTCGCCGCGATGTCGTTCGTCGCCGTCTCCTGGATCCAGCCGACGCTCACCGCGGAGTTCACCGGCGTCGGCGTCACGCGCATGCTCGAGGCGATGCGCGAAGTCTGCCCGGAGGCGCGCTTCTACCAGGCCTCCTCGAGCGAGATGTTCGGCAAGGTGCTCGAGGTGCCGCAGACCGAGTCGACGCCGTTCTACCCACGCTCGCCATATGGCGTGGCGAAGGCCTACGGGCACTTCATCACCGTCAACTATCGCGAGTCCTATGACCTGCACGCTACCTCGGGGATACTTTTCAACCACGAGTGTCTCTCGGAGTCAACCCCTCTGCTGGTCAGAGATGACGGGCTGATCGATGTGAAGACGCCGGCCGATCTTGTGCCCTTGCTGCGCAAGGGAGGCTCCGTCCAGAACTTCCTGCCCAAGTCGTTTCTGGAGATCTGGGACGGCCAAGGCTGGACGCCGATCACAGCGATCACGGCGACCCGCCGCCGGCGCAGCGACCCGGACCATCAGCTCGTCTCGATTCAGGCGCGGGCAGGGGTGGTGGACGTGACGGCGCACCACAACATGCTCGACTCCGACTTCGAGAAGATCGCGGCCCGGGACGTGGAAGCTGGCGACGAGCTCGCGCTCTGCGAGGAGATGCCAGAGCGCACGACGTGGGGCGTGGCCACCAGCGAGCTGGCCGAGTTCCTGGGTCTGATGGCGGCCGACGGATACGTCGGCCGTGATCGTGGGCAGGCATGTTTCACCAACAACGACGCCGGCCTGCGCCTTCGGGCGTCGCTCTTGTGGTCCCGACTCTTCATGGGGAACTCGCGCGAGTGGACTGGGACCTCGGGATGGACCGAGGGAGCAACAGTCGAGAAGGTCGCCCTTACCGGTGCTTCGGCTGCTGCGCGGTGGCTGCGTGAACAGCTCTACACGTCGACCGCTTTGAAGCGCGTCCCGCCACTGATCCTCAACGCGGAGCAGGAGATCCAGGAGGCCTTTCTCCACGGCTATTACGCGGGCGACGGGCTCAAGAAGGGCAACGGCGTCTCGATCAAGACCAACAGCCCCGTGCTCGCACAGGGCCTCTGCTGGATGTACCACCTCACAGGCCAGCCCGCGTCCGTGTACGTCGAGCAGCGCGGCGAGAAGACCTACTACCAGCTCAATCTCGCCTCCGCGGTGAGAGTCGGCGCCAAGGGCCAACACCTGCGCAAGAACCCGGCCGAGGTACGCCGCGTCGACCCGGCGCTCGTGCCCGACGACGAATGGACCTTCGACCTCGAGACGGAGAGCGGCAAGTTCTGCGCGGGTGTGGGACGCCTCGTGATCTCCAACTCCCCCCGGAGGGGCCTCGAGTTCGTCACCCGCAAGATCACCTGGCACGCCGCCGCGATCAAGCATGGCCTGACGAAGGAGCTGCGCCTCGGCAACCTCGACGCCGAACGCGACTGGGGCTACGCGAAGGACTACGTCGAAGCGATGTGGTCGATGCTCCAGCGCGACGTCGCCGAGGACTACGTGATCGCGACGGGAAGAGCGAACTCCGTGCGCGAGTGCTGCGAGGTCGCCTTCGACGAGGCGGGCCTCGGGGACTTCGAGCGCTACGTGACGATCGACCCGGCGTTCGTGCGCCCGGCGGAGGTCGACCACCTGATCGGCGACCCGTCAAAGGCCGCCCGCGACCTCGGCTGGAAGCCGCAGACGAGCTTCGAGGAGCTGATCCGCCTGATGACGCGCGCCGACCTCGAGCTGCTGGCGCCCCGCTGAGCATCATGGGCGTGCCGCTGTTCGACACCTCGACGCCGGTGGAGGGTCTGCGCGCGGAGCTGCGCGCGGCCGTCGAGCGCGTGCTCGACTCCGAGCGCTACATCCTCGGTCCCGAGGTGAGCGCCTTCGAGACCGAGTTCGCGCAGTACTGCGGGGCGCGGGAGGCGGTCGGGGTCGCCAACGGCACCGAGGCGATCACGATCGCCCTGCGCGCCATGGGCGTGGGTCCTGGCGATGAGGTGGTCGTGCCCTCGTTCACGTTCTACGCGTCCGCCGAGGCGATCCCGCCGACGGGAGCGACGCCGGTGTTCTGCGACATCGACCCGGAGACCTACTGCGTCACCGCGGAGACGGTCCGCGCGGCGTTGACGCCGCGCACGAAGGCGGTCATCGCGGTGCACCTGTTCGGCAACGTGGCACCGATCGCGGAGATCGAGGCGCTCGGCGTCCCCGTGCTCGAGGACGCCGCCCAGGCCGCCGGCTCTACCGTGGGCGAGCAGCGACCGGGGGCGCTCGGCACAGCGGCAACGTTCTCGTTCTTCCCGTCCAAGAACCTCGGCGGCTTCGGCGACGGCGGCATGATCACAACCGGCGACGACGGGCTCGCCGAACGTGTCCGCACGCTGCGCTTCCACGGCTCCCACGACAAGGTCACCTACGAGCAGATCGGCTACAACTCGCGCCTGGACGAGCTACAGGCGGCGATCCTGCGCGTGCAGCTGCCGCACCTCGACGCCTGGGCCGACGGGCGCCGGCGCGCCGGACGCCACTACGAGGAGGCCGGGCTCGGCGAGCTGATGACGCTGCCGCGCGCCACCGCCGGCGCCGCGCCGGCGTGGCATCTGTACGTCGTCGGCGATCCCAACGTCGAGCGCCTCGAAGGTGCGCTGGCTGCGGCCAGCGTCGGCCACAAGCCCTACTACCGCACCCCGGTGCATCTGCAGGAGCCGATGCGTAGATGGGCCGCCGGCGTCGAGCTGCCCGCGACCGATCACGCAGCCCGCACGCACCTTGCGATCCCGATGAGCCCCGTGTTGACGCGCGAGCAGGTCGATCAGGTGCTCGCCGCGGCTCGCGGCGCGTCCGTCTAGGTCGCCTCGCGCCGCCTCTCGTTCGTCTAGCGCCAGCGCTCTAGTAGGTCGTCGTCGGAGACTTCGCGCACGACACGCGCGGGCACGCCCATCACGACCGCTCGCGCGGGCACGTCGCGCGTGACCACCGCGCCTGCTGCCACGAACGCCTCCTCGCCGATCTCGACGCCGGGTGTGAGGACAGCACCGCCGCCGACGCGGCATGCGCGCCGCAGCGTCGCACCTCTGATCGTCGTCCCGGCGCCGTCGGCGGCACCCCCGCGAGGGTGGCGCGCCATCGTGTCGTCGTTGGTCGTGATCGCCCCGGGGCCGACGAACACGTCGTCCTCGAGCAGCGTGAACGCGGTCAGGTAGACGTTCGTCTGCACGCGCGCACGCGCGCCGATGACGACGTCGTTGTCGACGACGCTGCCGCGTCCGATCACCGAGCCCTCACCAACCCACGCCCGCTCGCGCAGGTAGGACTGATCGCCGATGATCGCGTCGGGGCCGACGCTCGCTCCGGCGAACACGACCGCGCCCGCGCCGACGCTGACCCGGACCCCGAGCTCGAGCGCACGCACCTCGCCGGCGGCGCCCGAGTGGCGCGCCAGTCGCGGTCGCTTGCCCAGCACGACGTGGTCCTCGACCGAGCAGCCGTCGCCGATCACCGTGCCCTCGTGCACGACCACGTAGGCACCGAACGAGACCCCAACGCCCAGGACAACACCGGGCCCCAGCAACGGCTCGCCCGCATGCGGGCCACCCGGCGTGGCGGCCTCGCTCACAGCCTGACTACGTTCGTGGCGCTGGAGCTCCGAGTCACACCACGCAGGTCGAGGACGAGGCGGGCGCGCCGAGCGATCAGCTCGTTGTCGACCTCGGGATGGGCCGTGACGATCACCGCGAGGTCGGCGTCGGCAACGGCGTCCTCGAGCGGCGTGCTCGTGAGCCCGAAGTCCGCGAGCACCGGCACGTGCGGGTCGTGGTAGACGATCTCGGCGCCCAGCTCGTCGAGCAGCGAGATGATCTTCAACGCCGGCGATTCGCGGACATCTCCGACCCCGGGCTTGTAGCTGACACCGACAACGGCCACGCGCGCGCCTTTGACCGACATGCCGGCCTCGTTGAGCGCGCGCTGTGCCTTGGCGACACAGTGGTAGGGCATCTGCTGGTTGACCTTGCCGGCGAGCTCGATGAACTCGGTGGCCATGTCGAACTCGCGCGCGCGCCAGCTCAGATAGAAGGGATCGACCGGCAGGCAGTGTCCACCCATGCCCGGGCCCGGCTCGAAGCGCATGAAGCCGTATGGCTTGGAGGACGCCGCGTCGACAACCTCCCAGATGTCGATGCCCATGCGGTTGGTGAGCATCGCCAGCTCGTTCACCAAGGCGATGTTCACCGAGCGGAAGATGTTCTCGAGCAGCTTCGTCAGCTCCGCCGCCTCCGGGCTGGACACGCGCACGATCTCGTCGCACACGAGCCCGTACAGCTCCTGCGCACGCTGCGCGCACGCCTCGGTCAGGCCGCCCAGGACCTTGGGCGTGTTGCGCAGCGTGAAGTCGGTGCGGCCGGGGTCCACGCGCTCGGGCGAGAACGCGAGGTGAAAGTCGCGGCCGGCGCTCAGGCCGGACCCCGCTTGAAGCAGCGGCGCGACCTGCTCGCGCGTGGTGCCCGGATAGGTGGTCGACTCCAGGACCACGAGCTGACCGGAGCGCAACGCGCCGGCCAGCGCGCGCGTGGCGTCGAGGAGCGGAGTCAGATCGGGCTCGCGGTTGCGCGTCAACGGCGTCGGCACGCACACGAGCACGGCGTCAGCTCTGCTCAGCTCGGCATAGTCATCGGTCGGGTGGATGCGCGCGGCGACCGCTTCGAGGCGCTCCGAGGCGACGTCGCCGATGTAGGACTCGCCCGCGCGCAGCGCCGCCAGCTTGCGCTCGTCGACATCGACCGCGACCACCTCGCAGCCGGCCTCGGCGAAGCTCACCGCCAGCGGCAAACCCACGTAGCCCAAACCGATGACACCGACGGTCGTCATAGAGGTTCGCCAGTGTATGACGTCACGGGGACACGCCAGGGCCGGCACTCAAGGAGCGCAGGTCGGCCTGAACCATGCGTTCGACGAGCTGCTCGAAGCTGACATACGGCATCCAGTCAAGGCGCGCGCGCGCCTTCGCGGGGTCGCCCACGCTCGGGGTCCGCTCGGGCGGGCGCACCAGCGAGGAATCCACCCGCAGGTGGCGCTCGGCGTCAAGGCCGACGCACGCGAACGCCGTGTGGGCGAGCTCCGCGACGGTATGCGGGACGCCGCTGGCGAGGATGTAGTCGTCGGGCTGATCCTGCTGGAGCATCAGCCAGGCGCCGCGCATCGTGTCTCCGGCGAACGACCAGTCGCGCACGGCCTCGAGCGAGCCGATCGTCAGCTCATGCTCCAAGCCGAGGCTGATCGCGGCGGCCGTCCGGGTGATCCTGCGCGTCACGAACCGCTCGGGCCGGCGCTCTGACTCGTGGTTGTAGGCGATGCCCGAGCTCGCGTGCAGGCCGTCTCTGGCTCGCAACACGCCCACGAGCTGGTGCGCGGCGAGCTTGCCGATCGCATACGGGCTGGTCGGTCGGCATGGGGTGTCCTCGTGCTGGGGGCTCTCCGGCGCCTCCCCGAACATCGCTCCGGAGGAGGCCACGAACACGCGCGTGTCGGTCTCGAGATCCCGTACCGCCTCAAGGATCGCGGCGCACGAGCCCACGATCGCCCTCAGCGTCTCAGCCGGGCGCTGCCACGACGCCGGAACGTACGACGGCGCTGCCAGGTGATACAGCTCGCGCGGGCGCACCTGCTCAATCGCCTCACGCAGCGACGCCGGCTCGAGCAGATCGCCCGGCACCAGCTCGACCCTGCCGCGCAGGTGCTCGCTGCAGCCCAGCGGCTCCTGCTCGCCGTGCCTGATGAGGCCGGTGACGCTGTATTGCTTCTCGAGCAGCAGCTCCGCCAGGAACGAGCCGTCCTGGCCGGTGATGCCAGTGATGAGCGCGCTGCGAGCGGGAGGCACGCGCGCAGCTTACGTGCCGTCGTACACCGCCGCCAGCACGGGCGCGACCACCTCCGGCGCACACAGCGCGCGCACCCGCTCACGCGCGCGCGTGCCCGCCTCGCGATCCGCCGCAAAGCGCCCGATCGCCTCGGCGAGCGCGCGCGCGTCGCCGGGCGCGACCAGCAGCTCGGGATCGACCAGCTCCGGCAGCGCGCCCACGCGGCTCGCAACGACCGGCAGCCCGGCGGCCATCGCCTCCGCGGCCGCGAGGCCGAACGTCTCGGCGCTGCGCGACGGCGCGAGCGCGAGCGCCGCGCCGGCGCGCAGCTCCGCGAGCTCGTGCTCCTCCACACGACCGACGAACCGCACGGGCGCGTCACCCGCGCGGCGCTCGAGCGCCGCGCGCTGCGGTCCCTCGCCGGCGATGACCAGCTGCATACCGGCTGCGCGGCACGCGTCGATCGCGACGTCGACGCCCTTCTCCGGGGACAGGCGAGCCACGACGAGCGCGTAGGAGCCGGCGAGCGCCGGCTCCTGCCATTCGGGCGCGGACAGCGTCGGCAGCGCCGGCGCGATCACGTGCACCCGCTCCCAGTCGAGCGGCGCCCCGAGCTCACGCAAACGCTCGCGGGCGAAGCGACTGGGAACGATCACGGCGTCTGCCTGCCGCGCCAGGCGCCGCTGCCACAGCGCCAGCGAAGCGCCGTATGAGACCGCCTCGGGCAGGCTCCCCCGACAGTTCAGACGCACCCCCGGCAGCGTGTCGCGCCCGTGGCAGCGTGTGCACTCCGCACCGCGCGTGAAGCACACGCCGATCGCGCACACCAGCCGGTACTGATGCAGGTGCAGCACCACGCGGGCCCCGGCCGCGCGCGCAGCTGCGAGCGCGCGCCAGCCCAGCGCGGGCTGCAGGTTGTGCGCGTGCACGACGCGCGCACCGCTCAGCCGCACCGCCGCCGTAACCTCGTCGGGCTCGAGCCCGCCTCGCAGCAGCCCCACCGCAGCGCCTGCGCGTCCAAGGCTCGCTGAGTCGCGCGCGAGCAGCTCCGCCGGCTCTCCGAGGCGCTCGCGCACGAGCCACATCAGGTCCTCGACCGCGCGCTCCTCCCCGCCCGTGGTGCGATAGCGGTTGTGCAGGAAGAGGACCATCCCGGCGTCAAACCTAGACTCTCTGCCAGTCATGCCCCCGCCTGCTTCGATCGTGATCCCCACCCGCGCGCGCCTCTCCTATCTGGAGGTGGCGCTGTCGTCGATCGTGCCCGAGGCCAAGCGCGCCGGCGCCGAGGTGCTGGTCGTCGACGACGCCGGCTGCTCGCAGGCGGCGCGCGAGCTGACAGAGCGCCTCGGCGCACGCTATGTGCCCCATCCGCATCCGCTCGGGTTGAACGTTGCCCGCAACACCGGCGTCGAGCACTCACGGGGAGAGCTCGTGGTGTTCGTCGATGACGACGTGCGCGTGGGCGAGGGCTGGCTCGCGGCGCTGCTCGACGCCGCCCGTGCACATCCGCAGGTGGACGTGTTCACCGGCCCGATCACAGCGCAGCTCGAGGGGCCCGCGCCGCGCACGTGCGGTCGTGAGCGTCCACCGATCACCACGCTGGAGCTGGGTTCGCACGACACCGACACGACATACGCGTGGGGCGCGAACATGGCGATCCGGCGCGCCGCCCTGGAGCGCGTGGGGCCGTTCGACGTCTCGCTCGAGCACGGCGGCGACGAGCAGGAGTGGCAGGAACGGCTGCGCGCGGGAGAGCCCCGCGCGCGGGTTCTGTACGTGGCCGCGGCATCGGTCGTGCATCGCCGCGCCGGCGCCGACGCGCGCCTACGCTCGCTCGCTCGCGGCGCCTACGCCCGCGGTCGTGCGGCTCGCCGCTTCGATGCCCGCCGGGCGCTGGCGCCGTCGCTCGCAGCGGAGCTGAGGACGCTCGCCGGCTGCGTCGGCCACGTCGTGCGCCGCCGCTGCCCGGCGGGGCTGACGATGCTTGCCCACAGCTACGGTCGCCTGCGCGAAGGGGTTCGCGAACGCGCACCGCTGGCGCACGGCCCTGCCGCCGCGGCGACCGCCGTGCACGCACGCGCGCTCACCGCCGAGGACTTCCTGTCCGGCACGAGCGGAACCGTGGGAGGCCTCGATGGCAGGCGCCGCGAGGCAATCGATGTGGCGGTCGACGCGTGGGAGATCGCGAGCGGTCGCAGGCTGCGCCTGGCGTTGGCCGCGCGCCATGCTCCACCGCTCAGGCGGGTGCTGGTTCTCAGCGTCGAGCGCCCCGAGCGCCGCGTGCTGGCAGCGGCGATCGGCGAGGAGCTGCTGCGCTCGCGCCACGACGTCGAGCTCCACACCGCCGGCGCGAACGGTCGCGGCAAGTTCGAGAACCTCAACCGGCTGCTTGCGGAGCATCCAGCCGACGGCCACGATTGGCTGCTGGTGATCGACGACGACGTCGAGCTGCCGCGCGGCTTCCTCGACCGCTTCGTGTTCCTGTGCGAGCGCTTCTCGCTGGCGCTCGCACAGCCTGCGCACCGCCTGCACTCGCACGCGGCGTGGCCGGTCACTCGGCGCCGGGCGCGAAGCGCCGTGCGCGAGACGCGATTCGTGGAGATCGGGCCGGTGACGGCGTTCGCCAGCCGCACCTTTCCAGTACTGCTGCCGTTTCCAGAGCTGCGCATGGGCTGGGGATTGGACGTCCACTGGGCGGCGCTCGCACGCGAGCACGGCTGGCGTTGCGGCGTCGTCGACGCGGTCTCGATCCGCCATCGCGCGGCGCCGGCGGGCGCCGCGTATGAGCGCGACGCCGCGGTCGCCGAGGCGCGCGCGTTCCTGAACGGCCGTCCCTACCTCAGTGCGAACGAGGCTGCCCGCACCGTGACGACTCACCGCGGCTGGTGAGCTCCGCCAGGCACAACCGGCCACGGGTGGTGGTCGTGGCCGAGTTCTATCCGAGCGTGCGCGACCCGGTGCTCGGCGTGTGGGCACATCGGCAGGCGCTCGCAGCACGCGACGCCGGTGCGGACGTGCGCGTGGTCGTCCTGCAGCGGCTGGTGCCGCCGCGCTCCTCGCTTGCGGCCGGCCCAGCGGCCGCCGTACGCGCGCTCGGCGAGCTCGTGCGCGAGCCACGCAGGCAGACGCGCGACGGCATCGAGGTCGTCTACGTGCCGTATGTGTCGCCGCCGCGCGAGCGCGCTTACGCCGCATGGGGAGCGTGGGCGGCGCCGGCGCTCGGCGTGGCGCTGCGCGTGCTCGCGCGCTCGTTCCCGTTCGAGCTCATCCACGCGCACAACGCCGTGCCGGCCGGCGAGGCCGTGCGTCACGCGCGGCTTGGCACGCCGATCGTGGTGTCGGTGCACGGCGGCGACGTGCTTTACACCGCCCGACGAGACGAGGCCGGGGCGCAGGCCGTCGCGCGCGGCCTCGGCGCCGCGGCGCTCGTGCTCGCCAACAGTCATGGCATCGCGGAGCTCGCACGCGTCCACGGCGCCGGCGAGACACGCGTCGTGCACCTCGGCACCGACCTGCCATCGGCGCAGCGTCGCGTGCGCGGCGATTCACGCGCCGGCTGGACCGCGAGCGGGCGCTCGCAGCCCACCCAGTCGCTGGTGACGGTCGCGCATCTGGTCGCGCGCAAGCGCCACGCGGACGTGCTGCGGGCGCTGGCGGTGCTGGGGCCACGCCATCCGACCCTGCGCTACACCGTCATCGGCGACGGCCCCGAGCGGATCGCGCTGGAAGGCCTCGCGGCGCGTCTCGGTGTCGCCGAGCGTGTCGAGTTCCTCGGCCAGCTCGAGCCCGATGAGGCGGTCGAGCGCGCTCGCGCCTGCACCCTGTTCGTGATGCCCTCCACCGAGGAGGCCTTCGGCGTCGCCTACGTCGAGGCGATGGCGGCGGGCGTTCCTGCGATCGGCTGCCGCGGCGAGCCCGGCCCGGAGGAGATCGCGGCGGCGGGCGACGGCTTCCTGCTGGTGCCGCCGGGGGACATCGAGCGACTGACCCAGCGCATCGACGAGCTGCTCTCCGATCCGCACAGGCTGCGTGAGGCCGGGCTGCGAGCGCGGGCGAGCGTCGCCGCGAACTTCACTTGGGAGCGCTGCGGCGAGCAGACGCTGGCGGCGTACGAGCGCGTGCTCGCGTGAAGCCGGTGCTGTTCGTCACCGGGTACGCGCCCGCGTACCGGGTAGGGGCGCTCGCGCGCCTGCACGAGCGCGAGCAGATCGAGCTGGCGCTGTTCGGCGGACGCCTGCAGCACGGTGGCGCGCAGTTCCAGCGCGAGCTTCCGTTCCCGCATCGGCATGTGCGTCCGCACGAGCTGCACGCCCTCGCCACGAGCGGGCGCTACCGCGCGGTCGTGTGTCCCACCGGCGGGCGTGTCGCACCGCTGGCAGCGTGGGCCGGCGCACGCCGCGCCGGCGTTCCGCTGATTTTGTGGGCGTCCCTGTGGGCGCATCCGCGGAGCCTCGCGCACACGCTGAGCTACCTGCCGCTGCGTCGCCTGTACCGCTCGGCCGACGCGGTGGTCACCTACGGGCCGCACGTCAGCGCGTACGTCCGTGCGCGCGGTGCACGCAACGTGCACGTCGCCGTGCAGGCGGTCGACAACGACTTCTGGCGCTCGCGAGCGGTCGAGAGCCCGAGGGATCCACGCTGGCCTGCTCGCGCCGAGGTCAGGTTCCTGTTCGTCGGCCGGCCTGTCGCAGGCAAGGGCCTGCCGGTGCTCGTGTCGGCCTGGCGGATCGCGCGATCCAGCTCGCCGACGAGCGCGCTGGTGCTCGCCGGCGTCGACGAGCACGCGGCACCCAACGGCGGGCGGGGCGAAGCATCGGACGCGCCGATCGCGCGCCTCGGCCCGCTCGAGCCGGAGCGGCTGCGCGACGTGTATGCGGCGTGCGACGTGCTCGTCGTACCGTCGATCCAGACGCGCACCTTTCGCGAGCCGTGGGGGTTGGTTGTCAACGAGGCCATGAACCAGAGGCTTGCCGTGATCGCGTCGGACTCGGTCGGCGCCGCCGCCGGCGGCTTGGTGCGCGACGGCGTCAACGGCGTCGTCGTGCCGGCGGGCGATCCGCTCGCGCTCGCGAACGCGATCGAGCGGCTGGCGCAGGACGCCGATCTGCGCCGGCGCCTCGGGGCTACGGGCGCGCAGGACGTGCTCGCGTTCAACTACGGCGCGTGGGCCGAGGGCTTTTCGCGGGCCCTCGCCAGCGTGGGGGTCTCCGCACCGATTGGTAGCGTTGAATAGTCAGCGTATGAGAATCGCCCGTCTCGAGAGCCGACCGATTGGACGCAGGTCGGCCGCCCAGGCCGTGCTGCTCCTGACCGCGATTCTGGCCGCGGCATCGCTCGCGATCGCCCAGCAGGCACGCGCGGACATCGGCGAAACGATCATCCTGCGCTGCACGCACCGCGAATCGCTGAGCGGCTTCAGCCAGAGCGCTTACCGTCAAGCGTTGAAAGAGCTCAACGCCGACACCGAAGAGTACAGCAACTGTTCCTCCCTGATTCGGCGTGCGCAGGAAGCCGCGGCGGCCGGCCGGGGCAGCGCAGCGGCGGCCGACGGAGGCGCCGCCCCGGTCGCAATCGCGGCGACGCCGGCCGAGCAACGGGCGATCGCGCACGCCCAGGCTGCGGCTCCGGGGCCGGTGAAGCTCGGGGGCGGCGTCATCCATCCGGGCGTGATCCACGCCAACATCGCTTCGGCATTCAGCTCGATGCCCACCCCCCTGCTCGCGACCGTGGCGTTCGCGCTCGTGTGCCTCGCGCTGCTCGCGGGTGGCGCGATTCGAAAGCGAGTCCGTGCCGGCCGCGCCGACTGAGCTCGCGCCCGCATCGGAGGTGGCTGCGCCGGCCCCGCTCACGGGCGAACGCCGGCGCCGCGCGCCGCGCGCGCCAAAGCTGACGGGTGGACGCTGGCTGGGAGCGCTTTGGTGGCCGACGCTGCTGGTCGCGGCGATCTTCTGCCTGATCACCTTCCACGCGAAGGGTGGCCTGAACCTCGAATCGATGGTCTCGACGGAGATGGCGCTGACGATCGGAGCCGGCCTGCTGATAGCGGCGTGCCTGCTGCTGAGCGCGCCGGACATGCGCGCATACGGCGCGTGGCCCGCCGGCTTGCTGCTCGCGTTCACCGTGCTCACCGCGCTCTCGATCGTATGGTCGGTGCAGCCCGACCACAGCTGGCAGGACGCGGGACGGTTGCTCGCCTACACCGCCGTGTTCGCCGCAGGGGTCGCGCTGGTGCGCGTCGTGCCCGACCGCTGGCCGGCCGTGCTCGGCGGCCTGACGCTGGCGGCGGTCGTGGTCTGCGCCTATGCGCTGGCGACGAAGGTCTTCCCGAGCCTCGACCCCCTGAACACCTTCGCCCGCCTGAACGAACCGTATGGCTACTGGAACGCGGTCGGGCTGACCGCCGCGATGGGCGTGATCACCTGCTTGTGGCTCGGCTCGCGGCGCACCGGCCACGCGCTCGCGCGGGCGCTCGCGTATCCGGCGATGGGCGTGCTGCTGCTGACGCTCGTGCTCGCCTACTCCCGTGGGGCGCTCGCGGCGCTCGCGCTGGGTCTCCTGCTGTGGTTCTGCGCTGTGCCGCTGCGCCTGCGCGCGGCGACGCTTCTGCTCGTCTCGGCGCTCGGGGCCGGCGCGGTCGTCGCGTGGGACTTCTCCCGACACGCGCTCAGCGCCGAAGGGGTGTCGCTCGCCGAACGTTCGCAGGCGGGCCACCAGCTCGGCGCGCTGATCGTGGCGATGCTCGTGGTGCTGAGCATCGTCGGGATCACGATCGGCTTTGCGACCGCGCGCCGCGCGCCGTCGCTGCTCGCGCGCCGGCGCGCCGGCGCGCTGCTGGTGGCGCTTGTCGTGCTCGTGCTGGTCGCGTTTGCAGGGGCGCTAGCGCACAGCCACCGCGGCTTCACGGGCAGCATCTCGCACGCGGTCAGCGCCCTCACCAACCCCAACGCGAAGCAGCCTCCGAACACGGCGGCGCGGCTGACGGCGGTGGCCAGCGTGCGCGCGCGCTACTGGAAGGAGGCGCTGCAGGTCTTCGAGGCGCATCCCGCGCTCGGCGCCGGCGCCGAAGGGTATTGGACCGCGCACCTTCGCTACGAAACCGAGACGCTCGAAGTCAGGCACGCCCACGGCTTCATCGTGCAGACGCTCGCCGACCTCGGCGTGGTCGGTCTGCTGATCGCGCTCGCGCTGCTGTTGACGTGGATGGGGGCGGCCGGGCGCCCGACACATCTCTTCAACCGCCGCTGGACGAGCTGGCGCGCGTGGCGCGAGATCCCGAGCGGCGCGCGACCCGGCTGGAGGGCACTGCACGAGCGCGCACTGACTCGCTACACCCCCGAGCGCATCGGCATGCTGTGCATGCTGTGCCTGGTCGTCGTGTTCGGCACGCACTCGCTTGTCGATTGGACCTGGTACGTGCCGGGTGACGCGTGCGTGGCACTGCTGTGCGCCGGCTGGCTCGCCGGACGCGGCGAGCTGTCGAGGTCACGGCGCGCGGCAGCCGCCGCGGGTGGCGCGGCCGGCGCGCAGGAGACCGACACCGCCAGCCGCAAGGGCTGGCGCCCCGGATCGGGGCAGCGGCCCTCCCGGACGAGCCTGCTGATGGCCGCCGCGGTGGTCGTGCTCGCGCTGCTGGCGGCGTGGTCTCAGTGGCAGCCACAGCGCGCGGAAGAAGCCCGCGGGCAGGCTGATGCGCAGCTCGAAGCAAACCGCGTCGGCGCGGCGACCGATGCGGCCGACACGGCCGTCTCGCGCGATCCGCTGTCGGTCGAAGCGCTGTTCGCGCTCGCGAACGTCGAGCAGCACTCCGGGCATCCGGCGCTGGCGCAGGCGACACTCGAACGCGCTGTGCGCCTGCAGCCGTCGAATCCGCAGGCATGGCTGGTGCTCGGGCGCTACGACCTCGTCAGCGGCAAGCCGCGGGCGGCGGTGAAGGAGCTGCAGGCAGCGATCTACCTCGACCCGCAGCTGATCTCGATGGAAGCGGTCGCTGCCGGCAGGCCAGAAGCGATCGAAGTGCACAACGACTACATCCAGGCGTTGCAGGCCGCCCAGCGCCTCCAGGCGGCGAACGCGGCTGCGGCGGCCCGCGCCGCGAGGATCAAAAGCGCGAGCGCACGGCACGCGCGAGCAGCAGCCGCCGCGCGCCGGGCGGGCCACCCGCGCCCCGCACACTGATCGCCTCGAAGCCGAAGTCAGCGAGCAGCGCCGCGAGCGTCTCGCGGCTGTAGTAGCGAAGGTGATCGCCGCGCGGGTCGAAGTGCTCGCCGTAGGCGCGTCGGGAGAGCGCCATGCGCGCGAGCGCGAGCGGGCCGTGAGCGGGCGTCGTCGCGAGCAGGCTCCCGCCTGAGCGCAGCACGCGTCGGATCTCCGACAGCCACGCCGTCGTGTCGGCGACGTGCTCGATCACCTCGCCGGCCCAGACGGCGTCGAAGCACGCGTCCGCGAGCTCCCACGCACCTTCGCCGTCAACGAGCCGCACGTCGAGCTGCGGATGCAGCGCCCGTGCGCGGCGGAGCGGCTCCTCGGCAACATCGATCCCGACCGCATCCGCGCCGGCGCGCACGAGCTCAGCCGTGAAGCGCCCCTCGCCGCAGCCGACGTCGAGCACACGCTGCCCCGCCGCGACGTTCTCCAGCAGGAAACGCCGGCGCAGCGCGAAGTCCGCCGGCTCGAGCCCCGGCTGGACTGTCTGCCACAGCCCTTCGTGGTAATCGCGCGATGGCATCGACGGCACAGGCTAGGGCCGCGCGGGCGCCGACGGGCGCGGCACCTTCCTTGCATACCCAAAGTGCGTGCAGCGCAGCTGTCACAGCTACCAAACGCTGCGCAAAGCGAATACTGTGGCGCGATGCACGCCGGGGAGCAGCGAGTGAGCGCGAAAGCCCGCCGGTGAAGGTCGCGTTCGACAGCCGCCCTGCTTCTGATCCGGACGGCGTCGGGCGCTATACGCGTTGCCTGCTCGAGGCGCTGCACGAGACGGTCGCGGCCAACGACCAGATCGTCGAGACGCATCGCCCGTCGGCGCTGGCGCGCTCGCGTAGCGCAGACGTGTTCCACTCGCCGTGGATCGACGGCGCGATGCTGCACAGCCCGTGCCCGATGGTCGTCACGATCCACGACCTCGGGATGCTCAAGCGCCGCAGCGAGCACCTGCGCAGCGGCCTGCGCCTGCGCCTGCGCCGCCTGGCGGCGCAACGCGCCGCGCGCGTGATCGTGCCGACGGAGGCGGTCGCGGAGGACGCCGTGGGGCACCTGCGGCTAGCGCGCGAGCAGGTGGTCGTGATCCCCGAGGCCGCCACCGCCGCGATGTACCCGCGCACCTCAGATGAGGTCGCGGAGGTGCGTGCGCGCTTCCAACTGCCCGAGCGCTTCCTCGTATGGGTCGGCGGCCTGCGCCACCCCGATCCCGGCAAGCAGATCGTCAAGCTCGCGGGCACGCCCCGCGAGCTGCCGTTGGTGCTGGTCGGCGCGACGCGCCCGTGGGCACGCGAGCTGCCGGACGTGATTCTCACGGGCCAGGTCTCCGACCCGCAGCTGGCGGCGATCTACAGCGGCGCCCACGCGCTGGTGTGCGCGTCGATGAACGAGGGCTTCGGCCTGCCGGCGGTCGAGGCGCTCGCGTGCGGCACGCCCGTCGCTGCGTGCGACACCCCCGCGATGCGCGAGGTGCTGGGCGAGCGCGCGACGTTCGTGGCGCCGGGCGCGATGGATGAGCTGATCGCGGCCGCGCAGGCCGCGCAACGCCCCGCGCCGGCGCCGCCGCCGTGGAGCTGGCAGGACGCCGCGCGGGCGACCTGGGATGTCTACGCGCGGGCAGCGAGCGCCGCATCCGCCCAACACGCTCGCCCGACCCCGCGACCGCTGCGCCGTCCGGCTGGGGCCGCGGGGGCGGCGGGAATCGAGGGTCTCGAGCCTCAGTAGGCGCCGCGCCGTGTGAGCACGGCAGGGATGGTCTTCAAGAGGATCGTCAGATCGAGCGCGAGCGACCAGCGCTCGAGGTAGATGAAGTCGAGGTGCACGAGGTCGTCGAAGTCGAGCTCCGAGCGCCCGGAGACCTGCCACAGGCCGGTCAGGCCGGGAAGCACGAGATAGCGCTTGCGGTGCCAGTCCTCGAGCATCGCGTAGTCGCGTTCGGGTAGCGGTCGCGGACCCACGAGCGACATCTCGCCGCGCAGCACGTTGACCAACTGGGGGAGCTCGTCGAGCGAGAAGCGCCGCAGCAGCTGCCCGATCGGCGTCAGTCGCGGGTCCTCGCGGATCTTGAACAGCGCCCCCGAGGCCTCGTTGAGCGCTTCGAGCTCGGCCTGGTACTCCTCGGCGTCGATCTGCATCGTGCGGAACTTCAGGCACGCGAACGGACGCTGGCCGATGCCGCGACGCATCGAACGGAAGAGAATCGGACCGCGCGAGCTGAGGCGCACGGCGAGCGTGATCGTCAGCAGCAGCGGGCTCAGCAGCACCAGCAGCAGCGTCGCGCCGACGATGTCGAACGTGCGCTTGAGCGCGAAGTCGATGCCCTCGAACACCGGCGGACCCAGTTCGAACAGCGGCACCGACTGGCCCGGCACGAACTCGGCGCGATGGATCAGGATCTCCATCGTCGAGGGCGCCAGGCGCACCCGCACGCCGCGCCGGTGGCACTGATCGACCAGCTCGACAGCGTCGTCCTGGGGAAAGTCGGGGTCGGCGATGATGACCTCGTCGATATGCCCGTCCTCCAGGACCTGCTCGAGGCTCGCAAGCGTTCCGAGCGCGCGCAGACCGTTGTCGGGAAGCGGCTTCGACGAGAGGAAGCCGACGACGTCGATCGGTGCGTGGGGCACGTCCGCAAGGGCGTGCGCGACATCGACGATGTGCTTGCCACTGCCCACCAGCACGGCGCGCCGCTGGTAGCCGGCGGATCGCAGCAGCAGCCCCGTGAAGCGTTCGTAGGCCGCGCGGAACGACGCGTCGTAGAAGATCGCGAACGCGAGCGAGCTCCAGAACAGGTAGTAGCTCGAGAAGTGTTCGCCGCTGACAACGGCGAAGATCAGCGCCACGAACGCCACCTCGAACAGCGAGCCGACGATGCGTGAGAGCCCGGGACGCAGCGAGCGCTGCGCGTAGAGCCCGGAGCGCGCGAACAGCAGCGCTGTCAGCAGGTAGGCGAAGGGCAGGAAGTGTTCTGTGCTTTCGCGCGCGTGCACCCACTGCACGCCTCCGTGGACCGCTTCCTTGAGCACCAGCGCCGTGAAGATCGCGAGCGCCACCCCGGCGAAGTCGAGCGCCAGCAGCGAGGCGACGCGCGCCACACGCCAGAAGGTCGAGGCGCGCAGCAGGAACGAGAGGACCGGCGGGCGCTTGCGGCGGATGTCGCGATCGGAGCGCTCGACGCGCTGTGTGGGTGCGGAGGACGTCGAGCGCGTACGTGCACGAGCGGCAGGTGGCGCTGGCGGAGCCGAGGTTCCCGACACGCGTGGTCCCATCTCGCTACTCACAACACCGCAGCCTCGCACACGGAGCGGTTAGGACGGTGCTCGCCGGCGGCACTGCATGGTGGCTTGCGCCAGCGGACGCAGGGCTCCTCCGCAGGGCGCATCGTCTTCAGTTGGCGCCACCACCGACGAGGAACTCGACGCCGGACTGCTCGATCGTGCGCTGCAGTCCGTCGCGCAGCGACACCTCAGGCGACCAGCCGAGCAGCTCGCCCGCGAGCGTTATGTTCGGCTTGCGCTGCTTGGGGTCATCTTCGGGCAGCGCCTCGTAGACGATCTCGGCGGTCGAGCCGGTCAGCTCTTTCACGATTTCGGCGAGCTCCAGCAGCGTGAACTCATCTGGGTTACCGATGTTCACCGGGTAGTGATGGCCCGACTCGGCGAGCGCGATGATCCCGCGGATCAGGTCTGAGACGTAGCAGAACGAGCGCGTCTGGCTGCCGTCGCCGAACACGGTGATCGGGCGGTTGGCGAGCGCCTGCCGCAGG